>Ga0335071_10000125_pt1 | contig 90187 bp, 75 predicted proteins | sample Lox_Sample_15_FD_206724 | JGI IMG/M metagenome (GOLD analysis project Ga0335071, IMG submission 206724) | Soil microbial communities from Loxahatchee National Wildlife Refuge, Florida, United States - Lox_Sample_1.5 | ecosystem: Environmental > Terrestrial > Soil > Wetlands | place: USA... | reverse complement strand
ATCAACACCAAGATCCAGTCGCTGGCGGCCGGCAAGATGGGTTACGGCACCCGCGAAGTGGGCGACCTAGTGGCGGCGGCGGTTTGAGGCGCCGGTTGCCGGTCAGAAAACATTGAACTTTTTGCAATTCCGGCACACGGAGCTGGGAAGGCCCGTGAACCCGCAGCCAAGATGGCCGCGCGACCGCGTAGCGCAGGCTTCCAGCCTGCGGGTTTGGGCGGCATCCTGCCGCCAGTTTCGCACTTTCAGACACGCTCTGAGCCTCCTCAAGTCGGCTCATGCAATTCAGCACTTGCCCCAGCGCCGCAGGACGGCCAGTGATTTTTCCACGGCGGTCAGCGGGGGATAAAGATCGCCTTCGTACTCGATGATGTACCACTCGGTGCCGCCGGTCGTCTCGCAAACAGCGAAGATTCCTTTCCAGGCCAAGTCATCGTCGCCGATAATCGCGCTTGGCTTGGTCTGGGAGAACGGCTGCAGGTGAATACTGGCGCAACGGCCGGGATGTTTTTTAAGACAGGCAACCGGATCCGCGCCGAAGGCGGCGGCGTGGGTTGTGTCCAACTGGACGATGACAGCCTCTTTCGTCCGGTTCATGAAAACGTGCCACGGCACCTGGCCGTCGAGGGATTTGAATTCCGGTCCTTCGTTGTGGTAGCCGGTCCGCATCCCGTGCGGCTTGAGCCGATCGGCCAAGGCATTGAATTCATCCGCCGCCTGTTGCCAGCCGGTAATGCTCCGGGTGTATTTGGCCGGCAGGCTGGGCACGATGAGGCGTGAGTTCCCGAGTTCGTGATTGAACTCGATGGTCTGCTCCAGTTGATCGCCGGTCAGGCTCTCGTACGGGCGGATGTGCGAGCCGACACACTGGAGGCCGTTGTCCGCCAGCATCTGGCGCAAGGTTTTGGCTTCGCGCTTGAAATAATCGGCGAACTCAACCCCGCGGTAGCCCATCTTCGCCAACGCGGCCAGCGTGCCGGGCAGGTCGGCGGCGCATTCCTTGCGCACGGAATAGAGCTGAACAGCGATGGGAATTTTATTTCCACCGTAACCGTCCGCGGCAAACAACCCCGGCGTCGGGGCGGCTGCCAAAGTGACTGTCGCGGCGGCGCTAGTTTTCAAAAATGTCCGGCGGGTAAGAGAACGGGAGGACATGATGGGAAAAAGCTAACGTTGTCTGCGCGTAAAGGCAATGGGCCGTGCCTGGCGGGTGGTGTCTTAAGTTGGATGGACGGAGCGCGGAGCATTGCTCCGCGAGAGCCTGAAACCGTCATTACCCGCAGCGCCATGCTCTGCGCTCCCTCTTCAAGCTGCCTCGGCCAGCGCCCGGTTCATCCGCTGGATCGCCTCGTCAATTTCCGCCGGGCTTTTGAAGCCGATGACGACGGCGTCGAGTTCGGGCCGGGCCATGGCGAAGCGGATGGATTTTTCGCGGTCTTCCGGATTAACAAATTCGCCGTTGCCGATGATTTTCATTCCGATGACACCCCGGCCTTTGGCGCGCATCTGTTTCATTTCAGCCACCACGGGATTCACATCCTCGTCTTGATTGCTCCAGACGGATTGTTCCGGCCCGTCCACGTGCCGGCCTTGGGGATTCACCCGCACCAGGTGCACTTGCGTCCAGTCCAGCGCCACCGCCGCGCGCAGGGCCGGGAGGCTGTGGCAGGAGACTCCCTTCGCCCGGATCCATTGTTTTTGCTGCGCCTCATTGAAAGCATCCATGATGCGTTTCCAGTTGTCGGTCCAATCACCCTTGTACATGCAATGCACCAGCAGACTGTCCACGTAATCGGTGTTGAAGACCTTGCGATGGCGGTCAACGGCCGCGAGCGCGTCCTCCGGCCGGCCGTCCACTTTGGACTGGAGGAAGAGTTTCTCGCGCGGCAGGCCCTTGATGGCGTCGGCGATCCAATCAAACGTCGCGTAGGCGGCGGCGCAGTCAATGCCGGTGATCCCCTGGTCGTAGGCGTAACGGACCAGCTTGTTGAAGCCGTCGCGGCCCAGGTCGGTTTGCACATGGCCGTTGTTGCTGCCCGTGCCCATGATGAGGCGGCTGGTTTTGACCACGCTCTTTCCCAGAATTACCTGGTCGGTGGCCGTGCGTTTGGCGGCGGGAGCCCCGAGCAGCGCGTCCGGCAGCAACGCCATTGCACCGGCGGCAACGGCGGAACGTTCAATAAACTGGCGGCGGCTGAGACGATGGGATTTCATAAGGTCACGCTCCTTTTTACCATTGGACCGGCAACGGCATTAAATGTTCGGATTTTGAACAGTAGTTTAGCCGACGCGGGAAATCCGTCAACCCCGGGCACCGTCGTCTGTTTGTGCTCCACCATCGGGGAGACGGGGGCCAGCCAGCGTCGCGGCCAGCAGGATGTGATTGCCAGGCATGAAAGTTAATGACATATCAGGCCCATGAAATCGCTGACCGAACAGCTTTGGTTCGAGATTCCGAACCGCCGGGGATTCGTCAACATCACCGGGACCGTTGCGGACCTGGTGCGAAAAAGCGGTGTCAAGGAAGGACTCTGCCTGGTGAACGCCATGCACATCACAGCGTCAGTCTTCATCAATGACGCTGAAGATGGCCTGTTACATGATTACGAAGTGTGGCTGGAGAAGCTGGCCCCTCACGCGCCGACCTCGCAGTACCAGCACAACCGCACCGGCGAAGACAATGCCGACGCCCATCTCAAGCGCCAGGTCATGGGCCGCGAAGTCGTCGTGGCGATCACCAAAGGCCAGCTCGATTTCGGCCCGTGGGAACAGATTTTTTACGGCGAGTTCGACGGGCGCCGCCGCAAGCGCGTGCTGGTCAAAATCATCGGCGAATAGACCGGCTCTGATTTTTTCAGATAGTTATTGCTATTCCGGGGGAACCTGCCAACGTGACGGGGTCTGGTAGATTGCTTGTCTCTTTCAAGGCATGGTAAATCTTCAAGTGAACCTGGTTCAGTGATGATTTGAAATCCGATGAACGGAAACAGTCTGGTAAAAGCAAAGTTCAGTCCAAGACAATTAAACATCACATGAGCAATAAACTGTTCGTCGGAAATCTCTCCTTCGAAACCACTGAAAACGACCTGCAGGACGCGTTTGCCGCGTTCGGTGCGGTCGCGGAAACCAACCTGATGATGGATCGCGCGACCGGCCGCTCGCGCGGCTTTGGTTTTGTGACCATGAGCACGCCAGATGAGGCGCAGAAAGCCATCGAGAGCCTGAACGGGAAGGAGCTGCGCGGGCGCACTCTTACGGTCAATATCGCCCGGCCCCGGGAAGAGCGACCGGGTGGCAGTGGCCGGCGCGAATTCAGCGGCGGGGGCGGTTATCGCGGCGGCAATCGCAGCCGGTACTGACCCTCACGTCAACTTGAACGGCGGGGTTCGGGTGAACCGGACTCCGTTGTTTCATTTCCTTCCGTTATGAAAGAACAACACATTGAAGTGGAGGGGTCCGTGAAAGTCGTTCTCCCCGGCACCATGTTCCGGGTCGAACTCGACAACAAGCATCTGGTACTGGCCACGATTTCCGGCAAAATGCGCAAACGCTTTGTCCGCCTGACCGTCGGTGACCGGGTCAAAATGCAAATGTCTCCCTACGATCTGGACAAGGCGCGTATCACCTGGAGATTGCGGTGAGCCGCGGCGAATGACCGGTGGAGCGTCCGCGCCCCTTGCGCCCGCTTGTGCCCGCGCCCGAATCTAAGCGGCCCGGGCTTCGCCGGTTTCCGGTGCCCCCTGGCCCCGCCCGTGATTCAGGTTGATAAACTGATTCGTTTGGGGGATGTGACACACGATGGTGAAACGGCCAATGGCTTCACCCCGGGCCGCCCGGAACGCGACCTCCGTTGCCGGGAAAGATTTTCCCTCGCGCGGATTTTTCGTCCAGTTGCCTGTCGGATTCAGATATTCAAGCGTTTCGGGATTTTCAATCAAGATGTTCATCTCCGGGCAGCTTAACAGATTCCACCGCAGCGCCACGATAAATCGCGCAATTCTTTCCCGGGGGAGGACCATCGCCCGGTCACCCGAATTAGTTCAAAACATTGCTTCCCACTGGCCGGCCCTTGGCTTACCCTGTCGCCAGCGTCGGTTTCCGACGGACTCCCGCCCGGTGTTGCCGGAACACCTTTCTGGATTCCTGATTTTCTGTCGCGAGCTTTTCTCCGCCGGGGAGCGGAGCGATGAAATGGAATGATCATTATGTCACAACCAAAAATAATCCAAGGCGGAATGGGGGTGGCCGTTTCCGGATGGACGCTGGCGCGCGCGGTTTCACGATTGGGCCAGCTCGGCGTCGTTTCCGGCACCGGTCTGGCCATCCTGCTGGCGCGCAAGCTCCAACTGGGCGACCTCGATGGGCAAATGCGCCATGCCCTGCAGCAGTTTCCCCTCCCTGCCATCGCCACCCGTGTACTGACGCAATACTTTGTCCCCGGCGGAAAATCTCCCGCGACGCCGTTTAAACCCGTGCCCATGCCGACGCTCAAACCCGGTCCGGCGTTCGTGGAATTGACCGTGGCGGCCAATTTCGTGGAAGTGTTTCTGGCCAAGGAGGGTCACAACGGACTGGTTGGGATCAATTATCTCGAGAAGATCCAACTGCCCACGCTGCCCTCGCTCTACGGCGCGATGCTCGCCCGTGTGGATTATGTGCTCATGGGTGCCGGCATTCCGCGCGCCATCCCGGGCGCGCTGGACCACTTGGCTGTCGGCGAGCCGACGCAACTGAAAATTGATGTCGCCGGCGCGCTGCCGGGCGAGGAGTTTCTTTCCACCTTCGACCCGCGCGCCCTGGGCGGCGGCGAACCGCCCGCCCTGAAGCGACCGCAATTCATCGGGATCGTTGCCTCCAACATCCTCGCCCTGACCCTGGCCAAAAAAGCGAGCGGCCGGGTGGACGGTTTCGTGATCGAGGGCGACACCGCCGGCGGGCACAATGCTCCCCCGCGCGGCCCGCTGCAGCTCAATGCCATCGGCGAACCGATCTATGGCGAGCGCGATATCGTTGACCTGGAAAAAATCCGCGAGCTGGGCCGGCCATTCTGGCTGGCAGGCTCCTATGGCCGGCCAGGCCGGCTGGCCGAAGCGTTGCGCCTCGGCGCCACGGGCATCCAGGTGGGAACAGCGTTCGCCTTTTGTGAGGAATCCGGCCTGCGCCCGGAGTTGAAAAAACAGATTCTGCAAATGAGCCGGCTGGGTGCCGCGCGCGTTTTCACCGACCCGGTGGCTTCGCCCACCGGCTTCCCATTCAAGGTGGTCCAACTGGAAGGCACGCTGTCTCATGCCGGACCTTATGCGGCCCGGACCCGCGTCTGCGACCTGGGTTATCTCCGGCATCTCTATCGCAAAGCCGACGGCACCCCGGGGTACCGCTGCCCGGCTGAACCGGTGGACAATTTCGTCAAAAAGGGCGGACCGGTCGCCGACACGCAGGGTCGCAAATGTCTTTGTAACGGACTGGTGGCCAACGTCGGCCTCCCTCAGCTCCGGGCGGACGGGGAGCCGGAACTGGCCTTGATGACGGCCGGCGACGACGTTGCGAACATCGCGCAATTTCTCCCAATCGGCGGCGACACGTACACGGCGGCGGACGTCGTGCATTGTTTGTTGGCTGAGACGCCACCGGTCAACGGCGCGCCCGTTCCCGCGGCGCATTCCGGATCGTCGCCCGGAGGCACGGTGCTGACCGCCGTTGGCGAAAGCATGCCCTCGTAAAAATCTTCGGAAAGTGAATCCCGGCCCGCGTCGGGCGAAGGTGACCCTTTGCGCCAATGCCGGAGGTGCCGGCGTGGGGTCGTATCTCAAAAAAACCGACCATTTCGGGAAATGAGCTTAAGGGCAGGTGCCGTTGCTCCACGCCCCCGGTTTTGGATCATGGCCCGGTCAATCCCCAACTGCCGGGCGATATCGGCTTGAAGCCGGTGCCGGGCTAGCCTAGCTTTTTTGATGTGCTCGCCGAGGTTCTTTGGCTGTAGCGGTACCTTTTGCGTGCACTTCCAGCAATGGGGATATGGATTACGTAAGACCTTTATTTGCAGGTGCCAAAATGGCAACGCATGACACCGCGTTGGTATTCATCAACGACGCCGAAGACGGCCTACGGCATGACTACGAAGTGTGGCTGGAAGAACTCGCTCCGCCGGCGCTGACCTCGCAATACCGGCACAACCGCACTGGAGAAGACAACGCCGACGCCCACCGGAAGCGCCCGGTCATGAGACGCGCGGTCGTCGTGGCCATCACCCGGGGCCGGCTGGACTTCGGTCCGGGGGAACAGATTTTCGACGGCGAATTCGACCGCCGCCGCCGCAAGCGCGTGCTGGTTAAAATCATCGGTGAGTGATCCCATGTCCTCGCCACTCGCAGAATTCAGGCAGGTTGCCCTCGTCAATTCGTTGCGCGGCTGTCAGCTGTTCGCCGGCTTGCCGGCACCGGACCTGGAAAAAATCGCGGCTGTCGTCCTCACGAAATCCCTGGACAAGGGGGATTATCTGTTTCGTGAAGGCGACCCGGCGCACGGGTTTTATGTGATCCAGCGCGGCGCGGTGAACGTGCACCGCGTCAACGCGGCCGGCAAGGAACAGGTCATTCACGTCTTTCGGGCCGGCGATTCATTTGCGGAAGCCGCGCTGGCAACGCCGGAGGGTTATCCCGCCGATGCACGCGCCTTGGAACCGACGCAGGTATTGCTGGTGCAGAAGGACGGGATTGTGGCCTTGCTTAAACGGCAGCCGGAGCTCGCGCTGCGGATGCTCGGGTCCATGAGCAGTCACCTGCGCGTGCTCGTGGGTCAACTCGAAGACCTGACACTCAAGGACGTCGAGACGCGCTTGGCCAACTGGCTGGTCAAGCGCTGCCCAAACCTTGCCAGCGCGGCGCCGGTTAAAATCGAGCTGACCATGACCAAGCGCGTGCTGGCCTCGGAATTAGGCACGGTGAGCGAAACCTTCTCGCGCACGCTGGCCAAATTCCGCGAGCAAAAACTTGTCGCCGTCAAAGGCCGGTTCGTCACCGTCCTTTCCCCCGCCCGCTTAAGCGCGTTGCTGCGGCGCAACCTGGGAGAATAGGCCGCGCAGGAACAACTGCTTCCGGCTGGAGATGAGGTAACGAGCCCAAAATTTCAGCGTTTTGGAAGCCAAACCTGCGACTCCTCAAGCCGTCTCCTGCCGTTTCACCCCTGTACTCGGCCTTTTTGTTTGATTTAAGTCAAATCTCCCCGGCCCGGTTTGTGCGACGCTTCTGCTGTGAGTGAAAGACCTGTCATTGCCTTGGACCGCCCGCAGATCGTGTCGCTGGCCGGGGAAACCCGGTTCGCGCCCAACGGCATCGTGAGCCGTACCCTGCTGCGCACCGTCCGGACGCGGGTGGTGTTGTTCGGATTTGCCGAGGGCCAGGAACTGAGCGAACACACTTCCACCCAGCACGCGTTGATTCAGATCCTGTCGGGCGAATGTGAGTTCTCCCTGGCCGGCGAGCCGCGAGCACTGAAGACCGGCGATTTCCTTTACATGCCGCCGAACCTGGCGCACGCCGTCAAGGCCACCCGGGAGTTTTCGATGTTGCTCACGTTGTTCCAGCCGGAGCAAGCGGACAAAACGTGACCGCTGCCATTGTTAAATGATGACCGGAACCGATCTTGGTAGGGCGGGCAGTCCTTCCGCCTTCGCGGCGGGCCAAAGCGCCGTTCGGCCGCACGCTGATCGCGGCGCGCACGGAGTGACGCGCCCTCCCCGGCCGCCACTGCCTCCGGCCATCGCCGCGAGCCAGCGCCTGACGCGGGAATGGAAAACGGCGGCCGCAATGGTCCGGTGTTATTGTCAGGACTGCCACGGCGCAGCGGCGGAACTTTGCGCGGAATGCCAGGGACTGTTGGACTACACGACGCTGCGGCTGGAGCGCTGCCGATTTGGCGCCGAAAAACCCACCTGCGCGAACTGTCCGGTGCATTGTTATCAGCGCGACCGGCGCGAGCAGATGCAGGTGGTGATGCGCTATGCCGGGCCCCGCATGCTCTGGCGGCATCCGGTGATGAGCCTGCGGCACTGGCTGGACGGCTTCCGCAAAGCGCCGCATGCCCGATGTTCCGACATGGCGGCTAGAAATTTTTAACCAAAACCGAACCCTCAGACATGCACAACACAAGCAACAGCACCTCTACTGAGAACCTCATCGGGCCGGACCGCGTCATGGACGTCCGTGAAATTCCGTGCTCCATCAAGCACGGGTTGATTCTGCGGACCTGCGCGGAGTTGCCGGTGGGCAGTCACTTCATTTTGCTCAACGGCCGCGATCCGGCGCATTTGCGCGAGGAGATGGCCGCCTGGTGGCCGGGCGCTTTCGCGTGGGAATATTTGGTACAACAGCCGGACGAAGTCCGAGTCAAACTCACCAAACTGAAAGCGGTGGCGGCTGACGCGGTTGCGCCCGGCCATCACGAGTGTTCACACTAGCCGCCGGCAAACAAAAGGGCGCTCCGGGTGTGGCCGAAGCGCCTTCAAAATCCCGCTGCCCGCGTCACTTCTTGTCGCGATTCGGGTTCCAAATGACGTCGCTGTTGAACAGTTCTTCGCGGCCGCCAGCCGGGTTTACAATGTAAGACCATTTGTACATGGCGGAGTGGCCATCCACGAAGGAGATGTCGCCTCCCTTGCTGTGCCGCTGCGGGAAGTACGTCCAGCGCGATGCCGGGAAGCAGCCCATTTGGGGGCTGCTGGCTTGTGTCCAGTTTTCCAAGGTCGGGCTGAAACTGAATTCGGTCAGAAAGACCTGGGCGTCGGGGCGTTTGATGGTGGTGAGTTTGGGCATGTCCGGGTATTTGTAGCTGTTGCCAATGACGCCATTGTTGACACTGGACCACAGCTTGAGGTCCAAATCCATCACATAACAGAAAAACCCATAAGTCCCGTTTGCCAGAAACGGGCTGGCCGACGTGGGATCCAAATCCTGGGGCGCCACCACCGCCGACGGGCAAAGCCAGATTTTTCCCTTTCCGTTGCCCGGGAATGGAAATTTCTTGGGCCCATTCCCTCCGGGCAGGTGGTAGTAGTAGGATAGGGGCAATTCTCCGACCGCCGGCGGCAGGACGTTGAACCACGCATTGGGATCGTCTGGGGTGCCTGCGGGGGCATCGGTGGGGACGCCATAACTGGCATACGATCCTGCGGCGCTGGTACCATCCCGGGGAATGTAATCACTATGATCGGAAGCGTAGATCTGCAGTGCCAATCCCCACTGGCGCTGATTGTTCAAGGAGCCCATGGCTTCCGCCTTTTTTCTGGCGCCGGCGAGCACTGGCAGGAGAAGTGCCGCCAAGATGGCAATGATGGCGATAACGACCAACAGCTCGATCAGGGTGAATGCCCCCTGCAGTGAACAGTATTCTGTGTTCGGGGAGCTCGTTACGCGCACGGTTTCGCGACTTTTAAAATTTGCCTTCATCATACAACGGTCTCAATCTCAGCGACCTTCTGTCTCTGCATTTTCAGCCACTCCCCTCCGACCATCCCCATTTATCTCAAGGTTTTGGCATAGAATGCAGCCGCTGACAAGCACTTCCTGCGAAAATTATTCACAGGTTCACAGTCTTAACCAAACTGTAACCTTGTTTCGGGTTGGATACAAGGGTAGAGGGTTCCTTTTTGCGAGGCCCGCGAACGACTGGGCGGGTCGTTCTCTGCCGTAATCGATTTGCCATTGAAAAAGCGGGCGAGCCGCCCATCATGCCTGCAGAATGAAGGCCCGAAGCCAACGAATCCTGGTCCATTCCGGGATTTATGCGGTTCTAACGCTGGTTACATTAGCGACTTACCTGCCGCTGTGGCATTACGGTTTCGTGGATTACGACGACCAGCAATATGTGACAGACAACCCGCGTGTGCAGGCTGGGCTGACGTGGAAAGGGTTGGTCTGGGCCTTTGGCTTTCACGCCGGCAACTGGCATCCGCTGGCGTGGCTGTCGCACATGGCGGATTGTCAGCTTTACGGGGCCTGGGCCGGGGGCCACCACCTGACCAGCTTGCTTTTACATGTAGCCAGCACCCTGCTGTTGTTTTCCGCGCTAAACCGGATGACTGGCGCTCACTGGTGCAGTGCCGCCGTCGCCGCGCTGTTTGCCTGGCACCCGCTGCATGTCGAGTCCGTGGCCTGGGTCGCGGAACGGAAGGATGTGCTCTGTGCCTTCTTCTGGATGCTTACACTCTGCCTCTACGCGCGGTATGCAACCCGCCCCTCGGTCGCTCGTTATCTGTCCACCCTCGGATCATTTGCCCTCTGCCTGATGTCGAAGCCGATGGGGGTGACCTTGCCGTGCGTCTTGTTGCTGCTGGATTACTGGCCGCTGAAGCGATTTACGATTTGCGATTTACGATTTGCGATTTTGCGATTGCTGCGAGAGAAGATCCCGTTCCTGATTCTTTCCGCAGCGGCGTGTGCGTTGACGCTGTGCGCGCAACAACTCGCCATCGTTTCCACCGCCGGGCTGCCGCTCCCCGAACGCCTGCTCCACGCCCTGGCGGCGTATCAGCACTACCTGGCAGCGACGCTGATTCCCCGGCATCTGGCAGTTTATTATCCATATCAGATCGATCTTCCGGCGACGGTCTTCTGGTCGGCCGGCTTGGTGCTGGGGGCGATTTCGTTTCTGGCCATCAAAAATCTGCGCCGCCGGCCCTACTTGGGAGTCGGATGGTCTTGGTATCTGGTCACCCTGGTACCCGTCATCGGGTTGGTGCAAGTGGGAGATCAAGCCTGGGCCGACCGTTACACCTATCTCCCGCTGATCGGTCCGTTCATTATGCTCGTGTGGGGAGTGTCCGAAATCTGCCGCTCGCGGATTGCTCTGACGCTGGTCTCGGTTGGGGTGGCCGGGGCGCTTTTGACAGCCACTACGATTCAACTCAGGTATTGGAAAAGTACACGAGCGCTGTTTGAACACGCCAATCAGGCCACGCCGGAGAATTACCTGGCCGTCACGCTGCTGGGCAGCGAGCTGGCAAAGGAAGGCAAACTGAACGAAGCCATCGAATACTATCAAACGGCGCTGCGTTGCAAACCCACGTTTCCCGAGGCGCATTTCTTCCTAGGCAATGCATTGGACGAGCAGGGAAAGCTGGACGAAGCGATCGCCGAATATCAACAAGCGCTCTGGTTCCGGCCAACCCAGGAACAGACCCACATCTTCATGGCCATGGCTCTGGCCAAGCAGAAGAAATACGATGCCGCCATCGCCCATTACCAGGCTGCGCTGGCGCTCAATCCCGAGGCCGCGGTGGCGCACAACAATCTGGCCCGGCTCTATCACACGCTGGGCCGGCCCGACGACGCCATTGAACACTACCAGGCGGCCCTAGAAATCGACCCCAAACTGGCCCTGGCGCACAATAACCTGGGCATCCTGCTGCTCCAACAGGGGAACCTCAGCGGCGGCACCAGCCAGTTGCGCGAGGCGTTGCGGTTGAATCCGACCAATTCGGAGACGAGGTTGAACCTGGCCCAGGCCCTGAATCAACAGGAACAATGGGCCGAAGCGGCGCAGCTCTTTTCGAAGTCGCTGCGCAAGGATTGGCCGGATCCCAAGGCCCATTACGAATATGCCGTGGCGCTGGCCCACGAGCACAAAACCCGCGAGGCGATGGGCCAATACGCCGCCGCGCTGCTGCTCCAACCCGATTTCCCGGATGCCTTGGACGGGCTGTCCTGGATTCTGGCCACCGCGCCCAATGCGGATTATCGCAATGGAACGGAGGCGGTCCGGATGTCCGAACGAGCCTGCGAATTGACTGGTCGCAAAGCCGCGAACAAAATGAAAACCCTGGCGGCGGCTTATGCGGAAGCGGGTGGGTTTGCCCAGGCGATCAGTACCGTGCGAACAGCGATGGATTTGGCAGCCAACTCCCAACAAGCAGCGCTTTCCAATCAGTGCCGGCTCATGATCGACCAGTTTCAAAAGTCTCAGCCCTGGCGGGAGCCGTGAACGCGTGGCCGAAACTGGCCATTCGGAAACGAGTGATACCCGTTTCACTTTGAAGCTGCACCATTGGGCAGGATGGACGGTCCTTCTGCCTTCGCGGCGCCAAAGCGACACTACGGCACAACGCAGCTGGCCGCCGCTCAGATCGGCGCGCACGGAGTGCGCGCCCCACTTCTGGACAATCATTCAATTTCAAACTGCGACTGGCATGGCTGGACCGCCTGTTTCCCCAGTGGCGGCGCCAATGGGAATTTCTTTGGCCGTCAAGCAAAAAGGGCGGCCATTGCTGGCCGCCCCTGAATGCTGAAGAAAATCCGGTTACGGATGATACAGGCGGAAGAACAGCGTCGGGTGCGACGTCGTGTTGGTCGTGAAGGGGCTCGTCGCGCCGATGATGGTGTTATACGGGCCGAGCACGTTGGTTGAATCCTGCAACAGGAACGAAGCGTCACTCCACGTGAACGTCGCACTGCCACTCGAGAAGGTGGCGTTCAGCGGGATGGGCGTGGGAAGCGTCGTTACCACGTCCGACCACCGGGTCACGACCATTTCGTTGGTGACAATGCCGCCGTAGGAATACAGCACGCCGGTGACGGTGTAAGCGAAACTGGGCAGCGTCTGACCTGCAACATCCAAGTCGAGATACGGGAAGAACAGGGTAAATTTCTCCCCGGCGGTATTGGTGACGCCCACAAAGTCGTTGGCGGTGGTGGACGTAGCGGTCCCGGCCCGCGCGCCGAAATAGGCATTGGTGATCTGCACCAGCGAACCACCGGCGACATAATTCGCGTAGTTCGGATTGCTCAATATGGTGTAGGGAATGGCAATCGGCGCCGGCAAGGGCGCTGTGTTTCCGGTGTCGGTGTAGGAGGTGTAGGGATAATTACCCGAGGGATCGGCGTACAACTCGATCCCGCTGGTGAAACTGGACAACACACCGACGAAGGTGACGACTGCACCCTGGGCCGGACGGAAGGTCGAGGCCAATGTGGCAAAGATATTGATACCCCCCGTGCCGTCCTGCAGGTAATACGAGGCCGTATTGCCGGTCGTAATGTTGGTGTACGTGGTAACGGTTCCGGTCACTTCATACGGAATCGAGGGCGGCACGTTGGTCGGTTGATACGTGACGGGATCCACCAGCGTACGCAGGTAGGCGACTGAAACGTGCGCCGGATTTTGAACCGTCAGCACGGCGTTGGTGCTGACCACGCCGTTGACCACGACGTCATTCGTCGCGGCCACTTTGTAACTTGCCGAAAAATTGGTCGTCACATTGTCGAGCTGCAGGGAGGAAGAGTCGCCTGAGCTATTAACACCTGCCGTTACGACCACATTGTTGGAATACCACGTAAAGGTGACGTTGCCCGGACTGGCCACCGAGGCTGTCAGGATAACGGTCTGCCCCCGGTAAACCGACTGGCTGACGGGCTGAGTAATGAAGGTCGGCGGCACCGGCGCCGCGCTGATGGCCACCCTGGCCTCGGCACTGGTGACGGACAGACCGAAGGGGGTGGTCACGACCAAATCGTAATAATTGGTGCCGGCGGCGACGCTCGAAAAAGGCAAAATGTTGGAGTTGCCGTTTGGATTGGCGAAGTTGTTGCTGTTCTGCCGCCATTGATAGGTCAGGTTGCCCAAGCCCTGGCCATTGGCCACGGCAGAGAGGTTGAACGAGGAACCGGTGAAATTGGTGACATTGCCTGGCTGATAAACAATCGTCGGCGGGTACGCGTTGGTGGGGAAACAGTTGGTCAGCGCATCGCCAAAAGTGTTGGCCAACACCAGATTGGTAACGACCCAGAAGCCGTTGCCGAAACTGCCCGCCTGCCGGAACGCGTAGGCGTTAACGAAGGTCGTGAGCGCATAGCCCAAGCTGTCGTTCGAGGTGTACTTCGGGTCGGTGGAACTCGTCCCGGTATCGTTCGGATCAATGGGGTTTACCCAGATAGTTGCCGCCTGCAGCCCAGACGGCGTCGGGTCCAATTCTTCGACCACTTGATAAGGTGTGTTGAGTGCCAAGTCCACCGGGAACCCACCGCTGGCGATGGGATTGGTTGACAAGGTGGCCGCGGTCACTCCGAGGCGCCATGTGTTGGGAAGCACGGCGGTGCTGGTGAACGCCTGCACCCGGCCGGCAAAACCCCTGGTGGTGTTGTAAAAGCTGGCAAAATAACTGCCGATGGCGTTCGGCAAGTTGGTGCAGATGACGGTGAAGCTGGCGTACAAAACCGGCGGGTTGGGCGTGGTGTTGGTGAATTGGCTGTTGTTGGTCAACGACAAAAAGCGGCAGTCGTCATCCTTGCGATCTATGCCATTGGGGGCCGTGGTGGTGGCAACCTCCAAGTGGCTGTTGGAAGGAAGATACATGTCATGGAGCCCACTGCCGCTAAAATTGGTCCAGATACCACCAGAAACGTTGGTCAGGTTATAGCTGCCACTCACGGGCGGATTGTAGTTGAAACCTTCGTACCAGATGACGTCGGCACGAGAGGCCAGCGGGATGCTGAAGCCGGCGAGCGCCAGCAGGAGGGTTGCGATCTTGTTTTTCATAGGTTGTTGCTTGCTTGTTGTTGTTGTTTGAGATTCATATGCGGCCGGACGGCGGCGAAGCCCGGTGCGGCCAGGGCAAATTTCCATTGGGGCGAACGGGTGTCCGTGTCCGAAAAAGACTCTGCGTGAACTGCACGACCGCTTTTCAAGTTTTCCTGCATCATACAACTGACCAACACAAATCCGACCTTCACTTCCGCGTTTCACTCAACCATCCGCTTGCCACCTCCATGGCTATTCAATGTTTTTTCGCACGGATTCCGCCCGCTGGCAAGCACTTCCTGCAAAAATTATTCACATTTTCACCGAGTTCACCATTCCGTCACCGGCGCGTCACCGTCCGTAAGCTCTGGAATAAATGCCTGGCTTGGTCGGTTCGGGATAGTTGTGCGGGCGCCCCGGTTCCACTACCCTTATCAACGGTGGAAGGACGACCAGCGCAATCTGTGAATTTGAATTTCTCCTGGATTTCAAGGCATCCCCGAATGGTGATTGGGATGGTCTTGCTCGCCAGCCTGGGGCCCTTCCTCAACAAGGCCATTCATGTGGATGACCTGCTCTTCGTTGAGGCCGCAAAATGGATTCAGAATCATCCCGCCGACTTCTATGGTTCCCAGGTCAATCTGTATGGGTCCGCCACCCCCATGTGGACGGTCAATTTCAACCCGCCGTTGATGTCCTACTTTCTGGCGGGCGCGGCCTCGCTTTTGGGCTGGCACGAAACGGCCCTGCACCTAGCCGGCCTGGCGGTCGCATGGCTGACCGCCTTGGGGATTTATGCCCTGGCGCAAAGATGGTGCGGACGGCCGCTGCTGGCCACCCTGGTAGCCATCTTTACCCCGGCTTTCCTGGTTTCGAGCACAACGCTGATGTGTGATGTCCTGATGCTGGGCTTCTGGGTTTGGTCTCTGGTTCTCTGGGATCAGGCCCTGATCCGCGACCAGCCCCGGTGGTGGCGATTTGTCGTGGCCGGTTTTCTCGCGGGTTTGGCCGTGCTGACCAAATACAACGCTTTGTTTTTGTTGCCGTTGTTGCCAGTCCTGAGCCTGCTTCGGGGCCGCCTTTCGGCAGGTTGGTTGCTGGGATTGGGGGTGCCGCTGATCATGGCAGCCGGCTATGAATGGCTTACCGCCAAGATGTACGGGCGCGGATTGTTGTTTTTCGACGCCGGCAAGGTCGAAACTGGCGGGATCGCGTTTCCCGGCGGCTGGAAGGCGCTGGGAATCATCAGCCTGGCCTTCGCGGGCGGCAGCCTGCTGCCCCTCGCGTTCTTTGCGCCCTGGCTGTGGCGGAGGCGGATGCTGTGGGTCATCGGTGGTATCGTCCTTGGACTATCCTTGGGAATGGTACGTTTTGGCGGCAAACTGGCACTGGTTCATGCCTGGGGCGGGCAGCCCTTGACGTGTGGGAGCTTTCTGCTCCAAGTGGGAATCTTGTCCGCAGCCGGAGTCCATTTGCTTCTCTTCGCGGCGTCGGAGGTCCGGCGACGGCAGGATGCTGTCTCCTGGTTGCTCGTTCTCTGGATTTTCAGCGAATTGTTCTGTTGGGCCGCCCTGAGCCATAACTTGAGTGCCCGGCGCTTACTTCCCATCGTTCCGGCGGTGGCCATCCTCCTGGCCCGACGACTGGAGGTCCGGCATGGCCGCTCGCTGGCCAAGGGCTGGCTCGCGTGGCCCCTCGCCCTGTCGGCGGCTGTCAGCCTGAATGTCGCCACAGCCGACTGCCGGCTGGCCAATTCTACCCGCGCCGCGGCGCAAGATATTGTCGCCAAATATCAACAACCGGGCCGCAACCTGTGGTTTCCGGGCGGGTATGGCGCCTTCCAATTCTACATGGAAAAGCTGGGCGCCCATCGAATCGATGTCGCGCGGACCGTGCTTGAGCCCGGAGACGTTGTGGCCGTACCCCTGTTCAATAACGCCATAGTCGAGCTTCCCCCCGGCGGTGTGGGTTGGGTTGAGGGACTGCAATGCCGGCCGGGCTTTTGGATGAATCCATATGGTTTCACTGAAACCACCGCAGCCGGATTTTACGGGGCTGACCTGGGGCCAGTACCATTTGCCTTCGGAACATTACCTGACCAGGACTACGCGGTGGTGAGTGTCGTTTACCAAACCGAGTACCAAACTCGGCCCGCTAATCCACGCGCGGTGGAGGCGGGTGGCGCGCCCACGTTTACCAACATTTTTTACGAGTGCAAAGCGGAGCCCTTGCTTAGCGGAAAGCCGGAGTCCATGCGCCAAGCCAGGCTGGCCACCCAACTAGAGCGGGACGGAAAACTTGCCGAAGCCGTTCAATGCTATCGCGCGGCCCTGGCAGCGGATACCAACGACCCGGTGGTTTTGAACAACCTGGCCTGGATTTTGGCGACGGCCGGCCAGCCGGAGTTGCGCAACGGACCAGCGGCGGTGCAACTGGCCCGCCGCGCCGTGACGTTAACCGATTGCCGGCTGCCGCGGGTCATCGAAACGCTGGCCGCCGCACAAGCCGAAGCCGGCCAATTTTCGGAAGCCTGCGCAACTCTCGGCGTTGCCAGCACGCTTGCCCTGGTCACCGGGCAAAAGGACCTGGTCTCCGCCGACGAGAAACTGTTAAAGCTGTACTCGGCCGGCAAGACGACGGGAATGACCAACGCCCCGTGAATGTCTGGTAGCACGGCGCCGGGCCATTTGCCCCGTTCGTCCCCACCCCTGCCGCCAGGGGGTCGATTTTCCCCGTTCCTGTCGCAACCGAATGACAGGCCAACCGCTCGAAATGATTTGCAGCCGGGACGCTTTTTGCTAGGTTCCCTCGTGATGGGGAAAGTTATGAAGCGCTGGCTTTTCATCGCATTGGCCGCTTTGCTTCCGGGCACTGCGGCGGTTCCCGCCGCCCAGGTCGGCCTCATTAAAATCAATGGCGCTATCGGCCCGGCCACCGCCAGTTACATCGCCCGCGCCGTTGAGACCGCAGCCGCACAGACCGATGAATGCCTCGTCATCCAGCTCGACACCCCGGGGGGCCTGCTCGAATCCACCAAGGAAATCGTCCAGACGTTCTACACCGCCAAGGTGCCGACGGTCGTTTACGTTGCGCCCTCCGGCGCCAGCGCCGGCAGCGCGGGCGTGTTCATCACGCTGGCAGCCGACGTGGCCGCCATGGCGCCCAACACCAGCATCGGCGCGGCCCACCCGGTCGAGATCGGCACCACCGGCAGTCAGGAAAAAACCGATGATGTGATGAAACAGAAACTGGAGAACTATGCCGCCAGTTTCATCGAAACCATCGCCGACAAACGCCACCGCAACGTCGAATGGGCCAAGTCCGCCGTCGTTGAAAGCAAGGCGACGACCGCAGAGAAGGCGCTGGACACCGGGGTGATTGATTTGATTGCGGCAGATGTGCCGGATCTGCTCAAACAACTCGACGGACGCGAGGCCGGCGGCAAATCGCTTCACACGGCGGATGCCAAGGTGCAGGAAATTCCCATGAATGCGTGGGAGCGATTTGCGCAACTCTTTCTCCGGCCGGAGGTGATGTTCCTCCTGATGCTGGTGGTCATTTACGGGTTCATCGGCGAGTTGAGTCATCCGGGGGCCATTCTTCCGGGCGTGGCCGGCGCCATCGCCCTGTTGCTCGTGCTCTACATGTCCTCCATCCTGCCCGTCAGCGTCACCGGCATTGTCCTGATCGGGCTGGCGATCACGTTGTTCATTGTGGATATTTTTGCGCCGACGCACGGGGTGTTAACCGTGGGCGGCATCGTGGCCTTTTTTCTGGGCGCCATGATGCTCTTCAGCCAGGCGGGGCCCGGATTTAAACTGTCTCCTGCTTATATTGTGCCGGCAACGCTGGTCACCGCCGCGTTTTTCGCGTTTGTTGTCGGCAAAGGCATTCGCGCCCAGTTTAGACCGGTTCAGGCCGGCAAGGAAACCCTGCTGGGCCGGACGGTCGGCGCACTGTCGCGGATTGACGCGCAGGGCGGCAAGGTGTTTGTCGAGGGAGAAACGTGGAACGCCGTCAGTGAAACGCCGGTGGAAGCCGGCCAGCCGGTGGAAATTACAGGCATTGAAGGCTTGCAGTTGAAAGTGAAACCGAAACAACCATAACGAAGAAAATCAAAATTATGAACGAACTCATCGGTCTGCTGATTCGATTATTTGGCGCGTTAGGTCCGGTCGTGGTCATTCTGATCGTGCTGGCGCTGTTCGTGCTGCCGCAGGCGCTGCGCATTTTGCGCGAATACGAGCGCGGGGTCATCTTCCGGCTCGGCAAGCTGATCGGCGCCAAGGGGCCGGGGCTGATCATTCTGATTCCGGTGGTGGACAAGATGGTGCGAATGGACCTGCGCGTGGTGACCATTGACGTTTCCAAGCAGGAAATCATGACCAAGGACAATGTGCCGGTGACCGTGGACGCGGTGGTGTACTTCCGCGTCATCAACCCGACCGATGCCGTGGTGAAGGTGGAAAATTTCTGGAAGGCCACTTCGCTCATCGCGCAGACGACGTTGCGCAGCGTGCTGGGCAACGCATCGCTGGACGATCTGCTGTCGCAGCGCGACGCGATCAACCAGAAGCTCCAGGAAATCATCGACCGCCAGACCGAGCCGTGGGGTGTGAAGGTGACGGCCGTGGAAGTGCGCGACGTGGCGCTGCCCGACAGCATGAAGCGGGCGATGGCCAAACAGGCCGAGGCGGAGCGCGAGCGCCGGGCCAAGATCGTGAACGCCGAGGGCGAGTACCAGGCGGCTGAAAAGATGGTGCAGGCAGCGAACATGATCGCCAAGGAGCCGATCGCCCTGCAACTGCGCTATCTCCAGACCATGCGCGAGATGGCGAGCGAACACAACACGACCACCTTCCTGCCGCTGCCGATCGATTTGTTCAGCGCGTTTTTGAAGAAATGATTTTGTGAGATAGGCACAAGGCTTCTCCAGATGAAACGCATTCTACTGATTCCGTTGGTTATAGGTTGTCTTTGGTTGCCGGCGGGTTGCGCGACTGAATGTAGCCAGCGTTCTTGTCAGGCGACTAAAAGTTTACCGGCATCAACCAATTACATTCTGAGCGTGGACATAAAAGACGTGGATGGCCATTGGATGACAAATTCCTGTTGGGCGTATGTGGGCCTGGGGCCGGTCTATGGTGACAAGCATACACCTACACAAACAAATTCCGCGGGACACTTGTCGTTCTCTATTCCAAGCAACGTCTGGTGGTGGGGCCTTTATCTGGAAGGCACCGACAATGCGCACAAGCCGTTTTGCTGGGTGATGCAGCAAAGTAATCTTTTGGAGAATGTTAATATCGGAATTGTCATTAACAAATGTCCGTGATTGGAGGCCACAAAAGTCCGTTGGCAGTCCGTAATTGCAAATTGAAATTTATTTCATGCCCCTCTACGAATACGAGTTGTGCGAAGGCGAGTGCAAGGTGTGCGGCGGGAGGTTCACCTTGCGCCGGCCGCTGAGCGCGCCGGAATTGACGCAGTGTCCGGCCTGCAAGAAGCCGGTGCGCAAGGTCCTTTCCGCCTTCAACACCCCCACCAAACTCAAGCCGCTGTCCATCACCGACGCGAAAAAGGCCGGATTCACCGTGCTCAAACGGGTCAGCAAAGGAGAATACGAAAAGCAGTAAGGCGTTAAACGGCCAAACCGATGCCGGACCGCGATCGGGTCCCCGGCACGGAGTCTGCGATTCAACCGTTTAATGCCGCCCTGAATTTGAATTCATTTTTGACGCAGGGTGTCCAATCCATTAGCCTGAAAATTTGAGATGGGTTTCAGCCTTGCATCCTTCAAGCGCGGTCTGCCTTGGGCGGCCGCCGCCGGGCTGGCGGTGTATTCGGCTCAGGCGCAACGTTCGGTGTTTCGGGGGGGCCAGCCCATTTTGTTTTCGGAGCCGGCGAGCGACACAGTCGCGTCCAACACGCCATCCCTCACCCCCAAGCCGCCCGAGTCGCTGGATCTCAGCGATGCGGCGCAAGCCCCGCTGTCGATGAACTTCAACCGGTTGCCGGACAACGCGCCGCTGCCGTCCGTCATGCCGATGCTGCTGCCGGGCGACGTCGAACGGGAGCGGGTCCAGGAAGACCGCCGGCGGAATTGGGCGCTGTTGACGCCCGCCGAAATCATCGGCGTCGTAACGCCGGAACAAATTTTGGGCATTACGGAGCGCGACGCCTTCGGCCAGCCGAAGTATTCAACCGCCCTGGAGCGCTACGCCGACCGCCAGAACCGCCTGCTGCTGCTGGCCAAAACCAACGCGCTGCCCGTCGGCAATACCCCTTCGGCCTGGTCTTATCCCGGCGCTCAGCGGGAGGAAGCGAATCCCCTTTTGGGTCCGCGGGAAATCCCGGACGCGCAAACCGGTTGGCGCTTCAAACCGGCCCCCAATAATCCTGCCCCGGACCGGCCGAATGAAAACAGCGCCTGGTCCAGATTGTTTGATACTACGCCGGCCGCGTTGACGCCGATAACGACCTTGTCTCAGGACGACAATATGGACCGCTTCCGACAGTTGCTCAATCCGAGCCCGGCCTCTGCGGTTGCGGCGGCCGCTTCGGGTTCGGGTGGTTTGAAGACCTCGCTGCCGCAGGCGTTGCTCGGCTCCGGTCTGGCCCAAGCCCAACCCAGCCGGCTGGGCGCGTCCTTCGCACCGTTGACGAGCGGGATTGGCCGGCCCACCGGACTGCCGAAATTGACCGGAGCTTGGGTCCTGAGTTATACGTCGTCTCCCCCCACCGCCGTCTGGGGACCGCCGGCGGCACCCTGGCTGTCGCCGGCCGCTCCACCCGCCGCCCCGCAGCGGCGATTTTGATCCGGGATCCGGTGGCTGAAGTTAATGGGATGAGGTGATCAGCAGCACCTGCTCCAGCGTCGAAATGCCATCGCGAGCCCGACCCAGCCCCACCATGCGCAACGTTCGCATCCCCTGGCTGATGGCCACCTTCCCAATTTCGCGGGTATTGGCGCGGGCAATGATGAGCTTGCGAATCTGGTCCGTCACGGTCATCGCCTCAATGATGGCCATGCGGCCGGCATAGCCGGAATTTTTGCATCGATCACACCCGCGGCCCCGGTACAGTTGCACGCCGTCGAACGTGGCCGGGTCGATGCCGAGATCTTCAAACATTTTAGGCGGATAGGTCACGGGTTCCTTGCAGTGCGAGCAGATGCGACGCATGAGCCGCTGCGCGCAGGACAGAATCACGGACGAGGAAATCAAAAAGGGCGCGATCCCCATGTCATCCAGACGCGCCACCGCGCCGGGGGCGTCGTTACAGTGCATCGTGCTCAGCACCTGGTGCCCGGTCAGCGCGGCTTCAATGGCAATTTCAGCGGTTTCGGTGTCGCGAATTTCCCCGATCATGACGATGTCCGGGTCCTGGCGCAGGATGGAGCGGAGGGCGTTGGCGAAGGTGAGGCCGATTTCCTTCTTGGTGGGCACCTGATTGATGCCGGGCACCTGAAATTCCACCGGGTCTTCGACCGTGACGATGTTGTAGATCGGGTTGTTCAGCTCGTTGAGCGCGGAGTAAAGAGTCGTGGTTTTGCCCGAGCCGGTCGGGCCGGTGACCAGAATCAACCCATGCGGCGCGTCAATGGCGCTCTTGACCTGCTTGAAGGTGTCCGGGTCGAGCCCCAGCTTGTCGACGCTGGCGGTGAGGTTCGTTTTGTCGAGGACGCGGAGCACGATCTTCTCGCCGTGAACCGTCGGAAGCACGGACACACGCAGATCGAAATCCTTGCCGCTGACCTTGACGCGCATGCGGCCATCCTGGGGCAGGCGGCGTTCGGCGATATCCAGGCTGCTCATGATTTTGAAGCGGGAGGCAAGCGCCAGTTGCATCTGCTTCGGCGGCGGCGTGGCGTCCACCAGCACGCCATCGACGCGGTAGCGCAGCCGCATGGATTTCTCGAACGGTTCCAGGTGTATGTCGCTGGCCCGGTCCTTGATGGCCTGGACGATAATGAGGTTGGCCAGCTTGATGACCGGCGCTTCGCCGCTGGAGGCGGCGAGCTGGTCGAGGTTGACTTCTTCGATTCCTTCCTTGACCGCCTCGACGGTTTCGGCCGCGGCCTCTTCCTCGCTTTGCTGCTTTTGCGCATCCTGAATGATGTCCTCCATCGAGCCGCTCTTGGCGGAATCGAAGGCGTTCAGTTTGTCCACGATCGCCTTTTCGGACGCGATGAGCGGGGCGATTTCGAGCTTGGTGATGCGCTTGACGTCGTCGATGGCGAGGACGTTCAACGGGTCGGCCATCGCGAGGAACAGCTTGCTTTCCAGGCGCGAAACCGGGATCACCTTGTAATTATGCGCGGTGTCGCGCGGCAGCAGTTCGACGACCTCTGGCAGAATATTGACACGGGTCAGATTGACAGGTGGGACGTTGAGCACGCGCCCCATGGAGACCGCGAGGTCCTGTTCGCTCACGTAAGCCTTGTCCACGATGAGCTTGATGAGCCGGGAGCCCTCCTTTTTCTGCTGCTCCAGCAACTCCTCGATCTGCCCGGCCGACAGAAGACCATCCTCGACGAGGGCGTCAGCGATGCGTTCACCGAATGACTTGACCTTGGCCATGGCGTTAGTGGAAGGCCTTGCGGAGGTAGTTCATCAAATCGTCCGGTGGCGCCAGATACCAGAGCAGCCGGTGGCTGGTGGCTTCCGCGAGGTCTTTCACGGCTTGCTGATTGAAAGGATTGGCCGTCGCCACCAGAATGGATTTGCTCATCCGGTCAAAGGGCAGGACACACCAGCGCCGGCAGGCTTCGGCCGGAAAGCCGCGCGTCAGATCAATGTCCACGTCGTATTTTTCCAGCGACAAAAAGGCCGTGTGCGACCGGTCCGCCAGCAGCTTGAGGGATTTTTCCACCGGCAGGATGTTTTTCTGTGCGAGGGAGTGAATGAACGGTTGCGTCACCTCCGCGGCCGTCGCGGCCGGGTCCACGGTTCGCCAACACGCGTCAAAGTCGCTTTCCTTGAAGATCTTACGCATCGTCTTGCGGCCGTCGTCAACTTCCGCCACCGTCGTGGGCGCCCGTTTGTGAAGCTTGGACGTGTCGGACGGGGCGGTCGCTACTGACACCAACTCCTCCCCGGCGGCCTGCGCTCCCGCGTTGTTGGCCCGGCCCTCGATTTCCCGGAGTGCTGACTGCACATCCGCGTCATCCGGGCGGCGCTGCAGGACCGTCTCGAACTCCAGAATGGCCGAGGAAAGCTGTCCCGATTGCATGTAGGCTTGGGCAATGCGTTTGGATGTTTTGATGACATCCTCCTCGCGCCCCAGCTTGGTATAGGCTTCCTTGAGGATTTCGAGGGATTGGCAATCATTCGGCTGCGATTGGGCAATAACTTCAAACATCTCAATTGTTTGCAGCAATTGAGCCTCTTCGCCTTGACTCTGCATCACCGTGGACATGATCTTCCAATGACTACCAACCCGAAAAATAGCAATCTTCGCGCCAATTTTGACCCGGAAACATTCCCGTCGGCCAGATAAAGCCGCGCCTCCAGCATTGCTTTCTGGCGGTGCTTGCGGAATTGTAACGCCGTCGGCGACGGACGCCGGACTCAACATGGCGCCAATAAGACCCATCATGGAACCGCCACCGGGTGCGCGTGTGGTGCGCTTTGTTGGCGACCGGGTGCGTTTCACGGTGCAGGATGGCAGTCGTCGCAGCCGGTGGCGGGCGGTGCTCCGCACCAATCTCGGCCGTGCAGCGGCCGTGCGACGCGAGATCATCGCGGCGCACGCCGGCGGACCGGTGCCCGCCGGCGCTTCCTGGTGTGACCTACCGATGCATCCCGCGGACGAAGCCTGGGAAATCGAATTGCCGCTGGCGGAAACCGGCTTTTTCAAGGCCAAGGCGTATTTGCTCGACCCCAAAGGCTGGCAATACTGGCCCGAGGGCCCGGACATCGGCATCAGCGTCCATCCAGATTTTGCCCGCACCGCCAACACCATCTATTGCGCGTTCACGCGCCTGTTCGGATCCAGCCGGCATTCACCCGCCACCCGCGACGCCGGCCTGGTGGCCCAACTTCAGCAACTCGACGAGAAAGATTTCACGGTCATTCCGCCGTCCGGCACGCTGCGTGACCTCACCCGCCAACTGCCCCACATCACCCAGAAACTGGGTTGCCGCATCCTGCATCTGCTGCCCGTCCACCCCACGCCGACCACCTTCGCGCGGTTCGGTCGGTTCGGCAGTCCTTATGCCGCGCTCGACCTCACCGCCATTGACCCGGCGCTCGTCGAATTCGACCGCCGCACCACCGGGGTGGACCAGTTTGGCGAACTCACCCGCACGGCCCATGCCTTCGGGGCGCGCGTCTTCCTTGATATCGTCATCAACCACACCGGCTGGGGGTCAGTGCTGCAGGAGAGCCATCCCGAGTTTTTCCTGCGCCACCCCGACGGCACGTTTGCCAGTCCCGGCGCCTGGGGCACGACCTGGGAGGACCTGGTGGAACTGAAGCAGGAGGACGTCCGGCTTTGGGACAAAATCGCCGAGGCCCTGCTGATCTGGTGTCGGCGTGGCGTGGACGGTTTCCGGTGCGACGCCGGCTATAAAATTCCGTTGCCCGCCTGGCAGTATATCACTGCGCGCGTGCGGGATGAATTTCCCGAAACCATTTTCCTCCTTGAGGGCCTCGGCGGCTCGTGGGAGGTTACCGAAGACCTGCTCACCGAGGGCGGCATGCACTGGGCCTACTCCGAACTGTTCCAGAACTATACCGGCCGCCAGGTGGCCGATTACCTCGACTACGCGAACCGCCAGAACACCCGCATCGGCACCTACATTCACTACAGCGAAACCCACGACAACCATCGCTTGGCGGCCCGCGGCCGCGCCTGGTCGTTGCTGCGCAACCGGCTTTGCGGGCTGACCAGCGCCAGTGGCGGTTTCGGCTTCACCGGCGGCGTTGAATGGCTGGCCGCCGAAAAAATCAACGTCCACGGCTGCGCCGGTCTCGCCTGGGACAACCCCGACAACCTCGTGCCCGAGTTGGCCCGGCTGAATCAGTTGCTGGCGGATCATCCCTGTTTCTTCGATGGAGCCAAATTGACCCGGCTGAGCCCGTCGGATTCGCCGGTTTACGCCCTGCTCCGCGAATCGGCTGAAGGCAGCGACTCGGTCCTGGTCCTCGCCAACACCGATATCGAGAAGAAAAATACCGTCACGGTTCCCGCTTCCGCCCTCCGCCCTTCGCTCACCGCCTTCGAATTGCTCGGCCAGCAGCCGCCGAAGTTCACGGCCAGCAAGGACGAAGTCACTTTTGCGCTCGAACCCGGCGCGTGCTGTTGCCTGGCGCCGACCGAGCGTCCGGTCGGTTTGAGCGGCGAGGCTTACCGCCGCCGCCGCGCCCAAGCCGCCTGGGCAATGGCGGCTTTAAGCAAGATGCTGCCGGTGGAATTGATCGGGTGCAGCGACTGGCGCTGGCTGGCAGCAGCGGTTGAGCGGTCGCCGGCTCTTTTTCTCGCCGCCGCCTGCGAATGGGCCGCGCGCCGCCCCCAGGTCTCCCTGGCCGACGTGCTGAATGATTTTCATCGCCGGAACATTTTCCCGCGCGTGGTGGTGTGGACCCTGCTGGACCAGCGCCGGGTGACGCCGGTCCCGCCTGGCCATTGGGTGTTGATTCAGGACAGCGGGGCTTTTCGCGCCACCCTGCGACTTCAAAACGAAAGTGAACCCACGATCCATGTCCAATCCATTGGCGCCGCCGATGGGCACGTTGCTTGTTTCCCGCCACGGGAAACGCCCGCCGATGCCACTTTGACGCTCGATCGTTGCGCCACCGCATCCCCGCAGATCGCCGCGGCAATCCGTTTTCTTTCCCCCCATCCGCCAGCCGCCATTTGTCATCCGCAATCCGACGACCTTGTGTTGCTGACCAACGGCATCGGCGGCATGGCCCGGTTGGGTGTGGATCTGGGCCGCGTGCACTCCAAATATGACTGTGCGCTCGGCGCGAACCTGCATCCGAGCGTGCCGGTGGACCGGCACGTTTTTGTCAAGCGCCTGCGCGTCTGGGTGAATGCGGACGGTTTTCTTTCTTCGCTCGACTTCAAGAATCTGGCCTCTTTCGCCGCGGGCCCGCCGGCCGTGTGGCAATTTGTCGCCAATGCCGGGGACGGTCGGACGGTCGAAGTGGCTCTGCGCGCGACAATGATCGAAGGGAAAAACACGGCGGTTTTTCGCTTCAGCCGGCCCACGGCCGAACGGGCGATCGGCAAACAGTTGCCCCCCGACGCCGACGTCCGGTTGACAGTGCGCTGCGACATTGAGGATCGCAATTTCCACTGGGAAACCCACCGCAACGGCGGCGCGGAACATCATTTCTCCGCCCATACACTACCGCTGCCCGGCCAGGCTGGCTTTGCTTTCACACCCGCTCCGGACCGGCAATTGCGTGTGTTTGCCGATGCCGGCGAGTACCACCCGCAACCTGAATGGTGCGAAAACATCCCGCATCCGGTGGAACAAAGCCGGGGCCAGGTCGGCAGCGGTGATGCCTACAGTCCCGGCTGGTTTGAATTGCCCCTCCCCCAAGGCGCGGAAGCCACCCTCGTGCTGACCGCTGAAGGGGAGGCTGATTTTGACCTCACCCGCCCCGTGGAAGTCCGCTCGCAGCCCAAGGCCGAAGCACGGAGCGGGGTTGCGGAAACCGGCAGCTCCTTTGAGGCGCGGTTGATCGCGGCGGCGAAGCAATTCGTTGTCCGGCGTGACGGAGGCAAGACGGTCATCGCCGGTTACCCCTGGTTTCTCGACTGGGGGCGTGATTCGCTGATTTGCGCCCGCGGGTTGCTCGCGGCAGGCCTGGCGGATGAAGTCGAACAGTTACTTTTGACCTTTGCGCGGTTTGAGCGGGACGGCACGCTGCCCAACTCGATCCAGGGCGAAGACGCTTCCAACCGCGACACCTCCGACGCGCCGCTGTGGTTCGCGCTGGCCTGCGAAGACCTGGCCCGAGCCACGAATCAGAACTTTTATTCCGCCCCCGCGGACCCCACCCGGACTGTTTTTGAGGTGTTGCGGAGTATTGCCGCCAATTACGCGAAGGGCACACCGAACGGCATCCGGATGGACGCCGACTCGGCGCTCATCTGGAGCCCCGCTCATTTTACCTGGATGGACACGAACTACCCTGCCGGCACGCCACGCGAGGGTTACCCGGTCGAGATTCAGGCATTGTGGATCCGGTTGCTGCGCCAACTCCAACGAATCAGCGCTGGAGAAGAGAGCAAACAATGGGGTGGGCTGGCCGATCAGGCGACCGCTTCGCTGGAGACATTTTTCTGGTGCGAAGAGTCGGGCTGGCTGGCCGACGTGTTGCTGGCTAAACCGTCGGTGGCCGCGGCGGCGGCCAAAAAAGACGACGCGTTGCGCAGCAATGGTTTGTTCATGGTCAGCCTGGGCCTGTTATCCGGCGATCGGGCGAAACGATGCGTCGAGGCGGCGCGGCGATATCTGGCAGTGCCCGGGGCTATGCGGTCGCTGGCGCCCCTGCCGGTTTCGGTCCCGCTGGCCATCCACGGCAACGATGGCCGGTTGTTGAACAATCCAGTCGAGCCCTACTGGCCGCGTTACGCAGGCGACGAGGATACGCGCCGCAAACCGGCGTACCACAACGGCACAGCGTGGACCTGGACGCTGCCGACGTTCGGTGAGGCACTGGCACGCGCCTGGGATTTGGCGCCGGAAGCGGTGGCCGCGGCCAAGGCTTATCTCGGCAGCATGGAATCACTCATGTGCTCCGGCTGTCTTGGCCAGGTTCCCGAAATCCTGGACGGCGACGCTCCGCATGCGCAGCGCGGCTGCGACGCGCAGGCCTGGGGCGCGACCGAGGCCCTTCGCGTCTGGAAATGGTTGAATTCGCCGGAAGCGCGGGCAAAATGAAGGCGTGAACTTCCGGGACAAAATCATCGACTGGGAAAAATTGCCGGCCTGGCGGGCGGCGGTGCGTGCCAGCGGACGGACACTGGTGGTGACCAACGGCTGTTTTGACCTCCTGCACCCCGGCCACGTGATTTACCTAGAGAATGCGCGCAACCGGGGGGGCGCCCTGCTGGTGGGCCTCAACGGCGACGACGCGACGCGCCAGTTGAAAGGGCCGGGCCGGCCGGTGAACACTGAAGCCGACCGGGCGGCGGTGCTGGCGGCCCTGGAAAGCGTGACCGGGGTGTGCGTTTTTGCGGACCCGACCGCGACCAGGTTCCTCTCGGCAGCAGCGCCGGACATTTATGTCAAGGGGGGGGATTACACGCTGGACACTTTGAACCCGGACGAACGCCGGACCGTTGAACAGGCGGGCGGGCAAATTGTGATTGTTCCCTTCGTGCCGGGCAAATCCACCACGGCCTTGCTGGAAAAAATTGCCCGGCTCTGAAGCCCCCGCCGCCGCCCATGAAAATTCTGGTCATCACCCTGGCGGGTATCGGCGATTCCCTGCTGGTAACGCCGCTGCTGCACGAGCTGCGCGCGAATTTTCCGGACGCGACCCTTCACGCGCTGGTGCGATGGCCCGGCGCCAAGGACCTGTTGGAAAACAATCCGCATCTCGACGGCGTGCACCAGAAAGACCTCATCCAGGCCGGGAGCGCGGCGGCGCTGCGCTTTCTCTGGTCGTTGCGCGGGCAGAGATACGATGTTTCCATCAACACCCACCCGCAAAGCCGGAGACTTTACCGCGTGGCCGCGCGGATCATCGGTGCGCCGGTGCGCATCAGCCATGAATACGAATGCTCCGGTTTGTCCGACCGCTGGCTGGTGAACCGGACGCTGCCGCAGGACTACGCCCGGCACTCGATTGAAAACAATTTCGACGTGTTGCCGCTGCTCGGCGGCGCAAAAAAATTGCCGGCCCACGCCCTGGAACTCTTCCTGCAGCCGGCCGAGGAAACCTGGGCGGACGCGTTCGTGGCTCAACACGGGCTGGCCGGACCAAAGCTTTTGGGGATTCATGTCGGCTCCGGGGGCACAAAAAATCTGCGGTTCAAGCGGTGGCCGCTGACACATTATGAGGAATTGATCCGCCGGGTGAACCGGGAACGTCCGGACCTGCGGGTGTTGCTGTTCGGCGGACCGGAGGAGGTCCGCGACCACGCCGCATTGCTGGCCCAGGTAAACCCGGCGCTCACTTTCGATGTCAAAACGCAAAACTTGCGTCAGACGGCGGCGCTGATGAAACGGTGCCACGCGTTTCTGAGCGTGGACACCGTGTTGATGCACCTCGCTGCCGCCATGAAGGTGCCCAACCAGATTGTGATTGAAGCGCCCACGCTGAACGCAACGAACTGGCCGTACGGCAACCCGTTCACGCTGGTGAAAAACCCCGTGGTCGCGGGGCGGAACCTGGACTATTACCGTTACGACGGGGACGACATCAAGGGCACCCCGGAGGCGTTGCTGGCCTGCATGGCCTCGGTGAAGGTGGAGGAAGTTTGGAGGATGGTGAACCAGCTAAGGTGAACGCGAACCAACTGCGGGGCAGGGCGGGATGATGCGAATCAGTCAGGTTCGTTTGACGACCCGGATGCCAATGTTATAGGAGAGCTTCCCGTAACCGACAAAATAATCCCAATCGCATAATTTCGCCAAGGGTCGCAACAACCAAGCGGCAAAACGGGTTCCGGCGAGGATGGAGAGCGCTTCGTACAGGTTGCTGGACAACGGCCCCAGGAACAGGCCGCCGCGAAACACGCGATCCACCTCGTAGCGGCCCCGAAAGGCCGAACCCTCCAGCAACCGGATGAAGTCCTCCAGGCGGTAATGCCGGTGTTCCGATTCATATCCCACCTTGGAGGATGGGTCCCGGCCGTGTTTCATGCGAAACAGCCGGCGATACAGGCGCGGAGCTTTGGTGCGCAAATGCCACGCGTAGTTGTCCGGGTCCATGAAGGCAAACAACCCCTTATGCGGAGTGGTGATGATCAGGCACCCGCCGGGTTTCAACACCCGAAATAATTCGTTGAGGGTGGCCCGCTCGTCGGCGACGTGCTCCAAAACGTCCGTCAGGACCACCGCATCAAAACTTTCGTGATCGTAGGGCGTTTTTTCCAGGGGACAGGTTTCGAAGGCGATGGCGGGATAACTTGCCCGCGCTTGGGCGATGAGCTCCGGATTGGGATCGCAACCGCACACCTCCCGGGCTTTGGCGGCCAACGGCGCGGTGCCGTAACCAAACGCGCATCCGCCGTCCAACACCCGCTGGCAGCCTTCCGGCAGCCAATCAAAAGCCAGCTTGTGCCGGTCGCGCAGTTTGGGTTCAGCCATGGGCGGCATAGGTCCGGCATGTTTTAACAGCAGCGGGCACCGGTGACTGCGCCTGGCGGCGCGCGGCCTAGAGTGAAAACCCGGCCGCCTTCGCGTCAACCGCAAACATTTTCACCGTGTCCAGCGACAGTTCCGGCAAACCGGTTCCAACCAGTTTCATCGCCTTGGCCAGGATGTCGTGCGGCACGGTCACAATTTCGCAACCGCAGGCGTCGGCCTGGAAAATGTTCAGCACCTCGCGCACGCTGGCCCAGAGCAATTCGGCCTGCGGCAGCCCGGCCAGCAACCGTTTGCTCTCCCGCATCTGCGGCATCGGGTCAACCCCGGTGTCGGCGATGCGCCCGGCGAACACGGAGACGACGGCCGGCACCTGGGGATTCAGCGCCTGGGCGACGCCCTTTACCTGCTCCAAAGTCAGGATGGCGGTGACGTTGAGTTTCACCCCCTCGAGCGCCAGTTCCCGGACGAGCGGCAGGGACGATTCGCCGCGCGTATTGGTGATGGGGATTTTGACATAAACATTTTTCGCCCAGCCCTTGATCTTCAGCCCCTGCCGCCGCATTTCCGGAAACTCATCGGAAAACACTTCGAACGAAATCGGTTTCTCGGTGACGTGCTGCAACAGTTCGCGCGCGAACGCTTCGTAATCATGAATGCCCGCCTTGCGCATCAGGGAGGGATTGGTCGTCATGCCTTGGATGAGCGGATTGGCGTTCAACTGGAGCATGCCCGCCTTGTCCGCGCCGTCGGCAAAGAGTTTCACCTTCAAATCTTTCAATGTGGTCATAATTCAATACGGCCTGTCCGGGTTAATAATTTTTCGATTCACGCAAGATAATGTCTGCAGCCTGGGCCAAATTGCCAGCCGAAAAGTGCGGTTTTTGCCGGAGTTCCTCCGCATAACCGCGGTCAATGAAGATGGTCCGGCAACCGGCGGCCTGGCCGCAATCAATGTCCCGCCAGCGGTCGCCCACCATCCAGCTTTGCGCCAGGTCAACGCCCAGCGCCCTGGCCGCCCGCAATAACATGCCGGGCTTGGGTTTGCGGCAATCGCATTCCGAAGCGCCCTGGCCCGGGTGATAACAAACTTCCACGCGGTCGATCGGCAGCCGGCGGCACATTTCGGCGTGAATCGTTTCCACCGTCTCCCTCGGCAATGTGCCGCGGCCCACGTCCGGTTGATTGGTCACTACCACAAGCAAAAAGCCCGCGGCCTTGAGCCGGGCGCAGGCAGCGGGAACGTCGGGAAGAATTGCAAACTCATCCAAGTTTCGGGGCGGATATGGCTTGCGGTCGCGCTCCAGCGCGCGGTTCACGACGCCGTCGCGGTCGAGAAAGACGGCGCGCGCGCGCGTCGGGTTTTTGATTTCAGGTTTCGGGGTCATGCCCGCGAATGACTAATAACTAAATCCTAATGCCGAAATAAGCACGAATGGCGAAGGGACCGCCTGTTCATGACTTTCTCCAAATCGTCGCAAAGATCAGATGCAATTCCTTTGCCTCCTGCCACAATTCACGCGCCTCGGTTTTATGTTCCGGGTTGCGGCGGCGATCATCCGCAGCCAATGCTTGGTTTCCCGCGCTTCTTTGCGGCAGATGCCAATTTTGTACTTAAAATCCTTTTTGGTTCCGGCGTCATCCGCTTCGCAGTAATTGGCGCCCACGCTGGTGCTGGAATGAACAATCTGGCTGATCAATGGACTGGTCACTGCGTTCTGTGGAATCGCTTTTGCAAAACTGATTACTGCTTCACCGAAAACTGCCGTGCGCTCTTCCAAGTCAAATGCGCCTTTCGCCTGATCATTCGGACTTGGAGCTTCTTTAGTCATTAGGATTTAGGCATTCGTCATTTCGTGGACTCCCACTTCGTCTGACCGACTTTCAGTTTGGGATGCGATACAAACAGATGCCAGATCACGGCCTGGAACGCCTCGCTGTGCGGCGTGACGTGCGTCGGGTTGACCGTCGGCACAATCACGCAGGCGGTGGCCTCTTTCGCCGTGTAACCGCCGTCGCGCCCCACGATGCCGACGATGGAAGCACCAGCCTGCTTGGCCACCTGAATGGCGCTGACGAGGTTGGGACTGACATTTTTCTCCAGATTGCCGCCGCCGACGGAAAAGATGAGCAGGCCGTCCTTGGCGTTCAGCCGGCTGCCCTTGAGCCATTCGGCAAAAATCGTGGCCCAGCCTTCATCGTTGGTGCGGGCAGTGAGCTCGGAAACATTATCGGTGGGCGCATAGGCCTCGAACCCGCAGATTTTGCGGAAATCATTCACCGCGTGGCTGGCGTTGGCCGCGCTGCCGCCGACGCCCAGGATGAACAGCCGTCCGCCGCGTTCGCGCACCCGCGCCAGTTCGGCCACGGATTTTTCAATGGCATCGGTGTTGAGTTCAGAAACCAGTTTCTGGACTTCGTCGAGGAATTGTTTGGCAAAGGTCATGAGAGATATAGCTTAAGCAAGGCAAACATGAAAGGAAAGCACGGATTACGGACGTTTTAGAATCGTCTCCAGTTCCGCCAACCCGGCGGGCGAGCCCATTTCGAAAAACCGCTCGGGCACTTCGTAGCCAGCCAGTTGTTTTTCGCGGACCAACTGGCCCATCACTTCGGCTAGGTCAAACGGCCGGTCGGCCGGCCAGGCGGTAAACACCTTCGCCTGGAACAGGCTCAACCCGTAATCAATGTGCCGCATTTCCGGCGACTTCAGCTTTTTGTCGTACACCGCGATCTCTCCTTCGTGGAAGACCACGTTGCTTGTGTCGAATTTGCCTTCGTTGCGATACACCGTCATGCAGCCGAGCTTGCCGCTCCGGTGGAAAAACTCCGCCACCGCGCGGTAATCGGCCGGCAGATAGGAATCGCCGTAGAGCACGAAAAATTCATCGCCGAGCAAGGGCAGGGCGCGCTTGATGGCGCCGCCGGTGCCCAACAGCTTCGGGCCGTCAAACGAGTAATCCAGCTTCACGCCATAAGCCGCGCCGTCGCCAAAATCGCGCTGGATCATCTCGCCGAGATAGCCGATGCAAAGCACGGCGCGGCGGAGGCCCCGGTCGCGGAGCAATTCGAGTTGGTGCGCCAGAAAGGGTTTGCCAGCCACGGGAATCAGCGATTTGGGAATTTTCTCCGTGATGGGCCGCAACCGCGTGGCGAGACCGCCGGCCAGGATGGCGACGGGAATGTCGAGCGGGGCACTCACGAGATCAACAGCTTAGTGCCCTCAAAATCGAAGCGGAAGCGGATTTCCTTGAGCCCGGCCTGCCGCATCGCGTGGCGGAGCCGGACCTTGTCCTCCACATAAAACATGAGAAAGCCGCCGCCGCCCGCGCCAATGAGCTTGCCGCCAAGCGCGCCGTTGGCCATGGCCAGGTCATACCACTCATTGATTTTCGGATTGCTCATCCCGCCGCTACGCTGCTTTTTGCGCTGCCAATGCACGTCCATCAACCGCGCGAACTCATGCAGGTCGCCGGCCTCCAGCGCGCGCTGGCTCTGCAGGCCGAGGTCTTTGACAAAGTGGAGGTTTTCAATCATCCCGGCGTCCGCCTGTTTCGATTTCTGGTCCTGTTCCTTCAGGATGGCCGAGGCCGAGCGCGAATAGCCGGTGAAAAAGAGGAGCAGATTGTCATCCAGATTATCCCGTGTTTCCGCGGAAAGTTTCAACGGCCAGGCCTCGACCCTGCCGTCGGGCAGAAATTTGAAACAGGTGATGCCGCCGTAAGCGGCAATATATTGGTCCTGTTTGCCGATGGGTTCCTTGAGCCGGCCCAGTTCGATTTCGCACGCCTGCGCCGCGAGCTCGGCGGGGTGGACGAGGTTTTTGTTGTACGCGTGCAGGACTTTGAGCAGCGCGGTCGTGAAACTGCCGGACGATCCCAGGCCCGTGCCGGCAGGGATGTCAGCCATGGAGGCCAGTTCCAGCCCGCAACCATCCATGCCCAGCAGGCCGAACGCCTCGCGGAAAATCGGGTGCCTTAATTTCGACGCGTCCGGCGCTTGTTCCATCTCGGAATATTTGACTTTGATGTCGGAAACAAATGTTTCGTGCAGGGTGATATAGACGTAGCGGTCGATGGCCCCGGCGATGAGGAAGCCGCCGAATTTCTCGTAATACGACGGCAAATCCGTCCCGCCACCGCCGAAGGTGACGCGAAGAGGTGAGCGCGCAATAATCATAGTTTCTTGGTCCTGCTTTTCTGGTAAATCGCTTCCACAATCTGGAGGGCGGCGCCAGCTTCGGCAAGACCGGCGTCGGGTTGGCGTTTCGATTCAACGTCTTTTTCGAATTCCAGCATTTCCCTGCGCCACGACTCGTCCGGTCCGGGAAATTCATAAAGCTTCGTGTCGGGCGGGCCCATCTCCGGCTTCATCTGGTAGTGGTAGAGCTTCTCGACACCGTAGCTGCCGCCCAGACCTTCAATGTGCAGCTTGGTGTGGCGACCATAGATTTCGAACGAGAAAAGGTTCTTCCATTCGGTGCAACTGACGTGCAGCCACGCGGTCTGGCCCTTCGCCGTCCGCAGATTCAAAAAGGCGTTGTCTTCCACCGGCATGTTCCAGAAGTAGGTCATCGCCTGGCCGTCCACTTCCGTGAACGTGCCGAGGAACCAGCCCGCCAGATCAATCAGATGGATGCCCTGGTCGATCAGTTCGCCGCCGCCGGACAGCTTCGGGTCCGCGCGCCATTCCTTGTCGTAGCCGACGCGCCCGCCGTGCCCATAGCGCGCCCGGACGAACATCAATTCGCCCATCACGCCGGATGCGAAAATCTCCCGCGCCTTGATGAAGGCCGGGTGGTAACGGTGATTGAAACCGACTCGTACACAGACGCCCTGCTTGTCCGCCAGCGCCATCAATTCTTCGATTTGCCGGATGGAAACGCCGGCCGGCTTTTCCACGATGACGTGTTTGCCCGCGCGGATGGCCGCGGCGGAGACCTCGGCCAGCGCGGCATTAACCGTGGCCACAACCACGGCATTTACGTGTGGATCCGTCACGGCCTGCTTGAAATCCGCAACGGCCCGGCCGGTCTGGGCGAGCTTCGCCAGTTCCTCGGCGCGCGCCAGGTTCGTATCACAGGCCACCGCGAGTTTTGACCCGGCGGGCAAACCGGCCAGCCGTTTCTTTCCAATCAATCCGCAGCCGATGATGGCGTAGTTCATGATATTTTAACACGGTTGGACCCAGGTGGACACGGACAAGAAAGCAAATGGGCACAGGTAGGGCGCGTCACTCCGTGCGCGCCGCAGTCTGACTGTTCATGGCCGGCGGGCAGAGGACTGCCCGCTCTACCAATCCATCCGTGTTCATCCGTGTTCATCCGTGGTTTTACTTGTCCCCCCACGTTTTGCCGCGGTCTTTGGGGACGACGCGGCGCAGGGTGTAAATGTCGCTGTTCAAATCGGCCTTGAACTCGTGCAACCTCTCCCACGGATCCCACTGGGCGCTGATGAGCTTGCCGGTGATGCCGTCGCTCGCGCGGCTGGCGAGGTACACCGCCAGCCGGGCGCCGAGTTCGAGCGGGGTCGCGCCTTTTTCCTTCCACTGCTTGTTCTTCTCGTAAAACGCGGCGCCCACCTTCTCCGGCCCGGCGGCCAGGACTTCATCCACCAGCCGCGTGGCCAGCGCGCCTGGCGCAATGGCGTTCACATCCACGTGAAAGGGTTTCAGCTCCTCGGCCAAAGTTTCCATCAATCGGACGGCGGCGGCTTTGGACGCGGCATAGGCACTGATGTTGGGCAGCGGATTCGTCGCGCCGCCGCCCGAAAGGACGACAATCTTGCCCCGGCCCGCTTTTTTGAAATGCGGGATGACGGCGCGGCACGGGAGCAGAACGCCGTAAAGATTAATATCGATTGCCCGCCGCCAGTCCACCAACGAGACGGTTTCCGTGGGCCCCATCGGGCCGTAAATGCCGGCGTTCAGCACCAGCACGTCGAGGGACCCAAGCTCGCGCAACGCGAAGCCAACCAGGTCGCTGACCTGAGCCTCACTCGAAACATCGCAGGTTTGGGACAAAACCTTTTGCGAAAGGAACCGCTTCCCCAGTTCGTCCCGCGTGGCGGACAATTCCTTCTCGTTCCGCGCGCAAATGACGATGTTGGCCCCCGCCTGCAGGAAATGCTCGGCGATGACTTTCCCGAGCCCCTGGCTGCCGCCCGTGATGAGAGCGCTGTGACTTTTGAGTTTCATAATTTCAGGCGCGACCGACGGAAAGATGTTCGACTTCCGGCAGATTCTTTAATTCCCTTTCCAAAAAGCGGTTGGCATCCACAAAGAGGCGCTGGCGCATGGCGGGGACGATTCGCGCCCAGTCGGTTTGTCGAAACTGCGGCCATTCGGTGCAAACCACGGCGGCATCCGCCCCCGCCACCGCATCATTGACCTGGGACGCCAGCCGCACCGCACCCAGTTCGGCGGGCAGCTGTTTGATCGCGGGGTCAAAGGCCCTAACGCCGGCACCCGCCGCCAGCAGCTCCCGGCATAATTCCACCGCGGCACTCCGACGCAGGGTGTCGGTGTTGATGGTATAGGTCAGGCCCAGGACCGCCACGGTCTTGCCGCGCAAGTCACCGAGCCGTGATTGCAGCCGCCGGAGCATCCAGCCGCGATGCAGATCGTTGCTTTGCTTGATGGCCGGAATGACGGAAATCTTTTCACCGTGCGCGCCGGCCAAGCGGGTCAGCGTGACGACGTCCCGCGCGAGGGTGCCGCCGGCGAACGGGCCGCCCGGGCCGAGATACGCCTTGGGGCCGATGCGCGGTTCGCTTTTGAGCCCGGCGGAAACCTCCTTCGCGTCCGCGCCGACGTGTTCGCACAATCGCGCCACCTCGTTGATAAACGTGATGGAAAGCGCGAGAAAGGCATTCAGGGCGTGCTTCACCATTTCCGCCGATTCGGTCCGCATGAACAGAACCTGCGGCGTGAACGGTTTAAACAATTGTTCGAGTTGCGGCCTGTGCGCGTCGTGGCGGACACCCACAATGACCCGGTCGGCCTTTTCAAAAGCCTCAATCGCCTTGCCGAGCCGGAGATTTTCCGGTGAGTACGCAAATGGGAGCCACGGAAATTCTTTTTCGAGCTTGGCGCACGTTCCAACGGGCAGCTGCGAGGAAATCAACACCAGCGCGCCTTTCGGCAAATGCGGCAGGGCGCGGCGCAGACTGCCGAGCACAAAGTCCACATCCGACTCGTCGTTTTCATTGACCGGCGTATCGTAGCAGAGCCAGAGCACATCGGCTTGGGCGCAGGCCGTTTGAAAATCGGTCGTGAAGGAAAGCCTTTGGGCGGCCAGCCCGGCGGCCAGTAATTCGTTCAAGCCCGGCTCTGACAGCGGGGCCCGTCCTTGGTTCAGATTGGCGACGTTGGGGGCATCGACGTCGAGCCCCACAACCTGAAAATGCCGCGCACAACAGGCGGCGGTGACGGAACCCAGGTGCCAGAGGCCAAGGACGGCGACATTCATCGGCGTTGGAGCACCCATTGGTTTTGCTGGAGCCACTGGAGCGTGCGGACGATGCTTTGCTCAATGGTCAGCGTGGTCTTCCAGCCGGTGGCGCGGACTTTTTTGGTGTCGAGAAAAATGAACGGATTGTCGCCGACCCAGCCGCGCTTGCCGCCGGAATATTCGAGCCGGGGCTTGAGCCCCAGCGCGCCGCAAATCCAGCGGACCGAATCGTTGACCCGGCAATATTCGTCCGTGCCCAGGTTATAAGTTTCGACCCGGTGTTTGGCCGATTGGGCTGTGGCCCGGTTTACGACGTGGAGCATCGCCTCCAGGCAATCGCCGATGTAGAGGTAGGACTTCTGCTGGGTGCCGTCGCCGAGGATCTTCAAATGGTCCGGGTGGGCGAGCAGCTGCTTGTAAAAATCCAACACGTGGCCATGCGTGTACCGTTCGCCCAGGATCGAGACGAACCGGAAAATGTAACCTTCGAAACCATAGCCTTCGCAGTAGGCGTGGATGAACCCTTCGCAGGCAAGTTTCGAGGCGGCATACAGCGACGTCTGGATGGGAAACGGCGCGTCCTCGGGCGTCGGGAAGACCTCGGCTTCGCCATAGACACTGCCGGTGGAACTGAACCCGATGCGCTTGATGTGGTTGGCGCGCATTGCTTCCAGGACGTTGAAAGTGGCGACCGCATTTTGCTGGAAATCCTTGTGGGGGTGTTCGAGCCCGAAGCGGACATCAGCGTTTGCTGCCAGGTGGAAGACAAAGTCGCATCCCGCCATGCCGCGGATCAGGGCGGACAGATCCAGGCAATCGCCTTCGACCAGCTTGAACCGGGGATTCGCCAGCGCCGACTTCAGGAATTCACGCTGGCCGGTGGAAAAATCGTCCCAGCCGACCACCGTTTTGCCATCGCGTAAGAGCCGGTCAACGAGGTTGCTGCCGATGAAGCCCGCCGCGCCGGTGACAAAGATGCTTTGCATGCGAAGGCAGAGGTTAACGTGCCGGAGCGCACCTCGCCAGCATTTTACACCAGGCAACGCCCATTTTATATCTCCACCACCTGCTGGTATTCCGGAACCAACACCTGGGCTTTGGGCTTCATCGCGTGCAACGTCTCGGCGTGGGCCCGGCAGGAGTCCTCCTCGCCGTGGATGCAGAAGATTTTTTTAAAACTGCCAGACATCTGCTCCACGTAGCGCTTCAATTCATGTTTGTCGGCGTGGCCGGAGTAGGTGTCCATCGAGACCACCTGGGCGCGGACCGGATGCGGTTCGCCGAAGATGTTCACCGGCGTTTTGCCGGCGGTGATCTGGCTGCCGAGCGTTCCTTCGGCGCAATAGCCGATGAAGAGGATCAGGTTCTTTTTGTCCTCGATGTTGTTTGCAAGATGATGCCGGATGCGCCCGGCTTCAGCCATGCCCGACGCGCTGATGATGATCATCGGCTCGTGCCGATCGTTGAGCTGCTTGGATTCCCCGGCCTCGCTGATGTAAATCAGGTTGCCCATGTCAAACGGGCTTGAGCTGTCGCACATGGCGGCGGAAAGGTCGGGGCGGAGGCTCTCGCGATGGCGCTCGTAAACATCGCTGGCCTTGGTGCTGAGCGGGCTGTCCACGAAAATTGGCACGCGCGGCAGTTTGCCGGCGCAGGTCAGCCCGTGGAGCACATAGACAATCTGCTGGGTACGTCCGACGGAAAACGCGGGAATGATGACTTTGCCGCGCTGGGCGAGCGTCTCCCCCACGAGCCGGCCAACCGTGGCGTCCGCGTCGGTCCGGACGGCGTGCTCGCGGTTGCCATAGGTGGATTCAATCTGCAGGTAATCCACGTTTTCTACCGGGATGGGGTCGCGCAGGAGTTCGTCTGCGCCCCGGCCCACATCGCCGCTGAAAAGCCAGCGGAACCTCTCCCCATTTTCCTGCACGTCCAGAATCACCTGGGCCGAGCCGAGGATGTGGCCGCCATCGCGGAAGGTGATGTTCACATTATCCACCGGACAAAAAGCGGTTTCATAATCGTGGCCGACCAATTGTTTCACCGCCTGCTCGGCATCGGCGATGCGGTAGAGCGGCTCGACGGGCGGCAGATGTTTCTTGGCGCGCCATTTGGAAACGAAGAGGGCGTCCTGCTCCTGAATATGGGCGGAATCGATGAGCATGATGCCGCACAAATCCTGGGTGGCGGTGGTGCAATGGATCGGGCCGCCGTAGCCCTGCTTGACGAGATTGGGCAGGTTGCCGGCATGGTCAATGTGGGCGTGACTGAGCACCACCGCGTCAATCCGCTTCGGGTCAAACGGGAAATTGCAATTGCGCCGGGTCGTCTCCTCGCGATGGCCCTGAAACAGGCCACATTCGAGCAGCAGCCGTTTGCCATTGACCTCCCACAGGTACATCGAACCCGTGGTGGTGCGCGTGGCGCCGAGAAAGTGGACTTTCATGTTTGTGGCCTCGTCAAATTGTTGAATCGTGGAATCGGAGTACGCTTTAACGGTTTAACGATCTAACGATTCAACGAATCACGAATGCCGGTAGGTGATGCGCGCCTTGTTCAGGTCGTAGGGCGACATTTCAACGTTGACCTTGTCGCCGACGCTGATGCGGATGAAATTTTTGCGCATCTTGCCGGAGATGTGCGCCAGCACCTCGTGGCCATTGGGCAGGGCCACGCGGAACATGGTGCCGGGCAGCACCTGCGTGACGTTTCCGGTTAATTCAATTGGCTCTTCTTTGGCCACTGCGGGTTTCTGAATTGCGCCCAGTAATGCCACGCCAGGGGCGCAAAATCAACCTCTTTTAGGCCTCTCCCGGGCCCGAAAAATCGTTGGACTTTCGCTCGCGTTACGCTAAATTCAACGCATTCTTATGAAAAACGACAACCTAACGACCGTTCTGAATCTGGTGCTGGCGGTGATGGCCATTCTGGGCGTCATCTTCGCGTTTCGAACGATCTTCATTACCCGGACGCTGCGGACCCTGCAGATCCAGGCGGCTCAAGCCAACGCTTATACCATGGGGGTCGAATCGCTGGCTCAGGATGCCTACGCTTATTACCAGAAAAATCCCAATGCGGAATTGCAGCGCATTTTGCCCCCCATTCAGACCAAGCCCGCCACCCGCTAATTGACCTTTATCATTTTACTGCCATGAACGAAACCGAATCCCCTATCGCCCAGCCGGCGGCCCCGGTTCCTCAGAATGACTTGCTGGATCAGGTCGTCGCCCTCCGCCAGCAGGTCTTTACCCTGTTGCTCGCATTGGTCGTCGTCAGCGGCACACTCACCGTTTTTCTCTACATCCAGGCCCGGCGCGCCAGCATGGAACTGGCGGTCATCAAACCGCAGGCGAGCGCCATGATCGACGCGTTCAAACAGAAGCAGCCGACGATGGAGACTTTTGTAAAACAGCTTACGGCTTACGGCGTCACGCACCCCGATTTCCAGCCGATCCTCAAAAAATACGGGATCCCGCTGCCGCCCGCCAGTTCGCCCGTCGCGCCCAGCGCCCCCGCCGCGCCTAAGAAGTGACCGGCGTCAGCCGCGTGCCGCAGTGCGGACAAAAGTTCGACTGGGGCGGGCAACTCCGGCCGCACCCGGAACAATCCAGGTGCGCCTCTTCGTGCCGCCGATGGATGATGAGGTTCCGGATGTACGGAATCCAGGTAAACACGTAGGCGAAAATGAAGACCGAATCCCGCTTGTGCAGCGAATAAGTGAGCAGCAACAGTGAGCCGGTCAGGCTCAGCCACCAGAAGACCGGTGGCACAACCACGCGCTTTTTCTTTTCGGTGGCATACCATTGAACAAAGAACCGGGTGAAAAACACAAAGTTTCCCAGCCAGCCGACCACCTTCCAAACATCCCAGGCGACTCCCAGAAACCTGCCGTCGTGCCAAATCAGATTGTGCAGCCAGTCCATGCGGGCGAGAGTTTAAGTTGAAGCGGCAAAAGCAAAAGGATGAATTACGCCCGCCGGCGCCGTTCCGTTCATTTCGGCGTCACCCGCCATTCGGAATCCTGCTTCACGAACAGCGTCCGCGTCGGGAAGGCAAAGTGGATTCCCTCGGCATCAAACCGTTCCTTGAGTTTCAAGTTCATCTCCTGCATGCCCGCGAGGTAGGCGCGGTGATCCGTGGAATTCCACCAGTGGACGACCACCAGGTTGAGCGCGGAATCGGTGAACTTGTTGAAGCTGACGACCAGATCCGCCGTCATCGGGTGCGCGCGGTAAGTTTCGTCGAGAATCTGCAAGGCTCGCCGCACCTTTTCCGCCGGCGTGTCGTAGGTCAGGCCCAGGTTCATTTCCGTTTTGATCTGGGTGCGCCGCGTGACATTGGTGATGGTGGCATTGCCGACGGTCTTGTTGGGGATGGTGACGTGATGCCCGTCCAGGTTCCGCACCCGGGTGCTGCGCAACCCGATGGATTCCACCGTCCCGTCCACCGCGTCGAGTTGAATCCGGTCGCCGATGCGGAACGGCTTGTCGATATAAACGGCCACTGCGCCGAACAGGTTCGACAACGTGTCCTGCGCCGCCAGGCCGAGCGCCAGGCCGCCGATGGACAACGACGCCAGGATGGCCGTGATGGGTTTTTCCGAGAGGTTTTGCCAGGTCACCAGCACAGCCACGATGACCAGGAAAATCTTGATGCTTTTGCGCACGACCGGAAAAAGCTGCTCGTCAAAGGACCGGTCCGCCCCGGCCGCCGTGCGCTCGCGCCAGAGCCCCATCAACAAATCCACCATCTTGAGCGAGGCGTACGTCAGGGAAAAGGCCACCACCAGGATGAAGCCCTTGGCCAGATAAAACTCCACCGGGTCCGGCCAGCGGAACACGGTGAGGCCGATGTGCAGGAAAATCACAAAGGCGATCACCTTGACCGGCCCATGCAGCACTTCGAGCAGCAGATCATCCACCTTGGTCGCCGTCTTCGAGGTCCAATGCTTGAGCCAGGCGTTGACGATGTAATCCAGAATTTTGGAAACGTAAAACGCCAGCAGGATGTAGATCAGCGACGACAAATATTTCCACAATGGCTGGCCGAACAGCGCGTGTTCCCGAAGCACCGATACTTCGTCAAGGTGAAACACCCCGTCGCGTTCTTCAAAATCCTGCTTTAGCGCTTCGAGTTTCTGGGCCAGAACACCCGGTCGGGCGGCGGCTGGGGCGGCCGGACTATTCGTCACTGGCGCCGTTACGTCGTTGGTCGCGGGCTGGGCGGACGCCCAAAGGGACCAAAACAACACGCCCAGCAGCACGAACAGGCCGGCGCGATAAACTGTGTCGAACCTCAGCTTCACCGGCTCGAAATTAGAAACAACGCCGCCGTCGGACAAGCCAAAGGTGATATTTCTCGGACAGCCTGGACGGGTAAAAGCGGCTGTCAACCGCCGGCCACAATTTTGACGATCTCCAGTTTATCGCCGGCGTTCAGTGGGCGTTTTGAAAACTCCGATGGTGCGACGGCTTCGCCGTTGTGCTCCACCACCACGCTGCGCGGCAGCAGCTTTTGCGCGACCAGAAACTCTTGAACCGTGCAAGGCAGCTTTGCCTCGACTGGTTTTCCGTTGGCGATGACGATGGACGTGTTCACGGTCTCAAAAGCCCCGGGTTACGCGGTGAGGGCCGCGTCCCAGTCCTTCCATACCGGCTCGTAGCCGAGTTTGCGGATGAGGTCGGCCACCTCCTGCGATGATCGTTCGTCGGCAATCTGAAACTGCCCGGTGGCATTCGTTGCGGGGCTCGGTTGCGGCGCCCATTCGCTGGCGCCTTCGCCGTTGATCCGCGGTTGCGGCGCGGTTGGCGCGGCGGCAGCCACTTTGACAATCCGTCCGCGCACGGTTTGATGGGTGTGTTCCTTGCCCGCGCCGGTGTAACCTCCCGGCTCGGTGTGGCTGCCCGCGCTCATCAGCGTCACGCCCAGCGGAATCAGCCCGTCGCGGAGTTTCGCCGGTTCCCGGGTCGAGAGCACGGTCCCCACGTCCGGGAACATCAGCCGCAGCGCGCAGATGAGCTGCGCCAGGTCGCGGTCGGTCATGTGAGTCAGCGGCTGGAATTCGCCGGCGCAAGGCCGGATGCGCACCGTGGAAATGGTCAGGGCCGCCTTCCAGCAGTTGCGCAGCAGGTAATCCGCGTGCGCCGCCACGCTGATGGCTTCATAACGCCAGTCGGCCAGGCCGTACAGCGGGCTGATGCCCAGCCGGCGGAAGCCGGCGGCGTAGGCGCGCTCCGGGGTTTCCAGGCGCCAGTCGAAATTCCGCTTCGGCCCGGCGGTGTGCATGTCGGCATAAACCTGGCGATCGTAGGTTTCCTGGTACACCACCAGGCCGTCGGCACCCGCCGCGACCAGCGGCTGGTAATCCGGCGTTTCCATCGGGCCGACTTCAAGGGAAAGGCTCGGCCAGTCGGGATGCAATGCGGCGATGCAATCGCGCAGGTAATCGTTCGAGACAAATTTCGGATGTTCCCCGGCCACCAGCAGCAGATTGCGAAACCCTTGCCCGCGCAATGCGCCCGCCTCCCGCCGGACTTCGTCCAGCGACAAGGTCACGCGCAGGATGGAATTGTCGCGCGAGAACCCGCAGTACCGGCAGTTGTTGATGCATTCGTTGGACAGGTAGAGCGGCGCGAACAGGCGGATGACCTTGCCGAACCGCTGCTGGGTCATCGTATGCGCCCGCTGGCCCATGTGCTCCAGCAGTTCCGCGCCGGCCGGCGATATCAACTGCGCGAAATCAACCAGCGACAGTTTCGTTTTTGCCAGGCTTTCGCGCACCGCCGCGGTCCCGGCGGTCTGCGAACGCTTCAGCAGCGCCGCCAGCGGCAGTGAATTGAACTCGGCGACAAAACTCACAACCGCAAGGTAACAAATCAGCGCTTAAAGTCGAGACAACGCTTGACGCCACTCGCGTCCCGCAACACGCTTGCCGCCAACGAACCAATGCCCGCACTCACAAAACCAAAGCCCCGGCCCGAAACCAGTTTCTTGATCCTTGGAGTTGGCTCGTTTGCCCACAGCATCGGCGCGGCATTGTCCCGCGCCGGAGCCAGGGTTTCGACTTACCTCACCCGCAATTACGGCCATTACTCGCCTTCGCTCGTCGGGCCGACTTTTTCGCGCCAGGCCCACCCCAGCCCGGTCCCGCTGCTTAAACCGAACGACATCGGGGTCGTCATCCCCCAATCCATTGACTGGGCCCTGCAGCCCTGGGCCCGAGACCTGTTAAAATCCGGCGTGCGCATTTTCAGTCCCGTCCGCGAGGCGATGCGCATCGAGCGCGAGCGCGACTTCGCGCGGAAACTGTGCGCCGACTTCAAGATTCCTTTTCCGCCGGCCTACGTCGCGGCCAATCAGGTCGAAGCGGAAAAAATCCTGAAAAAAAGCCGGAAGCCTTTTGTCATCAAAAATCCGCTCTGCTCGCCAACCAGTCCAATTCACACGATTCTGTGCGAGACAGCCGAAGACACGCGGGCTTGGCTGCGGCACGTCAATTACGCCGAGGGAGTTTTCATGCAGGAATACCTGGGTCGCGCCGAAGTCGGCCACATTGCCCTCGTCAGCGGCGGCGAGATTTACTCGCTGGTTACCAATCAGGAATACAAATACGCCTTCGATGGCAACCAGGGGGTCGTCGCCGGCGCGCCGCTCGGCGGGTTGGTGGAAAAAGACCCAGACGACAAATACGGCCTGGCGCGCAAACTGATTCATCCGCTGTTGCCGTGGCTGCGCGCGGCCAGGTTCAACGGGCCGCTCCAGGTCACCGCGATCAAATGCAAGGGCCGCTGGCATGTCGTCGAATACAACATCCGCATCGGGGTCACGTCCGGCCCGATGATCCTGCAAATGTTGAAAAATCCGGCCGAGATTGTTCTGCGGACGGCCCGAAACGAGAAGTTGGATCCGCAGTTCAGGCCGGGATTGAACTTTGGCTGCTCGCTCACGCTGGCCGGGTACGGCTATCCGTTCATCCAGGTGCGCAGCCCCCATCTGCCGCTGGAGGTGGACGGCCGATTCGATTGCGACGTCTGGTGGAACGAAGTCGCCTGCGGAAGGGATAAAGAACTGGTGTCCACCGGCCATCGCATTGCGGATGTCATTGCCCTGGCTCCGAAACTGGACGCCGCTGTGGCAAAAGCCTATGCCAACATCCGGAGAATTCGCGTGGTGGGCAGCTATTACCGCACGGACATCGGCCAAAGCCTGTGGCCGCCGGGAAACGTATAGGCTGGCAACCGGGAAATTATGGGATGCGGGGAGCCGGGCGGTTGGTTTCCCGGAGAAGTTGGTCCAGTTGCTCGCGGGCCTGTGGATAATCTGGTTTTACCTTCAAGGCGGCATCGTAATAGACGCCGGCCTGTTGCCTGGCCTTTTGCGTATCCAAGCTCGGATCGGCAAGGAGCGCACTTGCAAGCGCAACCAGAATCTCAGGGTCTTGTGGCTGCGACCACAAGGCTTCGCGCAGGTGCATTTGTACGTCGGGCAAATTGCCGATCAAGGTAAAATTCGCGGCCCACCGTTTCTGCAGTCTGAAATTCAACCGGCTGGCGTCGAATGTTCGCGCGGACCAGACTTGCGCCATCAAGACCAAACCAGCCAACACCATCAGGATTTCGGCCCAGGCGCCTTTGCCCGGCATCACGCCCCGGCGAACGGCCTCGGTGCCGGCGAGCACTACACACAAACCCAGACCGGCCAACAAGACGACCACCGCCTGCCGGAGCAGGCGTCGCGCGTCGAGGGAGAGCCAACCCAGTTCCTGGGGTTCACCCACCGCAATCCAAGAATGCGGGTCCGTGACAGTGATTTTCAATCGGAATGGGCTTCGGGGGGCGGGCAGCGCCAAGGCCTGCCACCGGTCGCTGGTTTCAGGTTGCATGTCGATGGCCCGCCCGCTTTGCTCTTCAACCAACTGGATTTTCATACCGCCCCGATTGGTTCCACCGCCCAGTGGCACGATCAATTTAGGCAGAGTGGCGGAAAGGGGCTGGCTGACAAATGAACCGGGCACGTTCGTTCCAGTGCCCAGAAAATTGCCCCAGACACGGGAAAACGGTCTGGGAGGAACCTCCGGCGGATACCCATCCGGAAACCATCCCCGGTCGGAGCTTTCGTCTTTTTCCAGTCGCAGCGGCGGCCGGCATTCCGGCGGCATGATGCGCTGCAAGGTCGAATCGCGCAGCAGCCCGGCCAAACCGACACCGTCCGGATACGGTATGGCCAGCCCCGGCTGATTGGTGAGGTAACGGAGATCGTCGGTGGCCATGAATGCCCGGATGTTGCTTTCCTGCTTCAAGCTCCATTGTCGCGTCAGTTCCATGTAATGTCCCCGGGTGCGGTCCGCCCCTGTCCCCATCAAGGTTTGGGTTGTTTGCCACATGCCTCCGAACAAAATTCCCACCCAGAGCACGGCGATGATCATCAGGAACGGCCGCGACAGCCGGCGATAGTTCAGATTCTCCGCCAGAACGAAGAGGCTGCCCAAACTCGCCAGGGCGAGCATGCTGGTCGTGTCCCAATACCGGTTGCTGATGCCGTGCGCCCGGCCATAAGCCAGTGCCGCCATCTGCAGGAAGCCCCAGAACGCCAGCGTCAAAACCAGTTCCGCCGCCCGCGGGTTTTTGCCGCCGGGCTGAAAATACTGAACGCCAGTGATCAGCAGCGGCAGGCAAACAAACCAGGCCATCACGGAATGGTCCCCGAACGGCCAGGCCAGGAAATCCACCAACACGTCCCAAAACATCACTGGCGAGTTCGCCCGGAACGGCTGATGCCCCGGCACCGACACATTCAACCCCAGTCCGATAGCCACCACCATCAGGCAACCAGTCAAGGTGGCGAGTTGAACCCGATTAATATTCCTTTCCTTCAGCATCCGCAGCCCGGTCAGTCCGAGGACCGCCACCGCTGCCAGGAATCCGGAGGCCATGGTAAAGAGGGATAGGAAAGCCGCGGCAAGTCCCACCCACCACCAACCGCGGCCCGGCGCAGCGAAGCCCAGCCCTAAAATGGTGGCGACCGCCAAGAAGCTCAGGAAATACACCTGAGACTGGAACCCGTGCAGCGTGTTTTCGGCGGCAAACGGGAGCGCGAAGAACGGGATCAACAGGAAACAGATCCGGCCGGCATATTTCCGGCCGGTGAACAGCCACAACACGAAGGCCAGTCCGCCGGCATAGCTGGCGTGCAGCGCCGCGTTCACGGTCATTTGCAGGAGGGGATCCCATTGCCGGTTAACCCCCAGGACGACCACGTCCAGCAGGCGCGTGAAGAAAATGCGATGCTCGTTGTGGGCGGCAAACCAGGCGCTCCACGGCAGCCGGCCCTCCAGCCAGGGTTTGAAAAAAAGCCGGGCCTCGTCCCATTGATCCCAGTACGGAACGGCCGAACCGTAAATCTGGATGACCCAGAGTTTGGCGCCCAACACGGTCAGGAACAGCGCCACCAGCCACAGCGCCAGTCGCACTTTTGAATGGTTTGGCCGCACGCGATTTGATTGCCCGTCCACGGTTTGCCTCAAACCTAAAAAACTACCCCACAGCAAACAAGCCAACTCGGACCCCCGCGGTGTCCTGTTTTAACTGTCGTCGGGCCGCAGCTCTGGCTCGACCGTTGAGCCGGAGACGCAGCGCGACAAATGCGGACCGTCCGCGGGGCCCGCTCCCACATTTTTCGTGTCATTTGGCACGATTCATGGTTAAACAGCTTCCGACGTTTATGGATTTTGATTCAACCACTTTCCCGTTGCGGCCGGCTTGGACGGAGATCGACCTCGGGCGGCTGCGGCGCAATGTGCAACTCATCCGCCGCGACCTCCCGAAAACCACCCGCCTGCTGGCGGTGGTCAAGGATGAGGCCTATGGCCATGGCGCGCTCGACGTGGCCCGCATCGCCCTCGAAGAAGGCGCCTGGGGGCTCGGCTTGAGCACCCTGGAAGAGGCCTTGGCGCTCCGCGAAGGCGGCATTGCCGCCCCGCTGCTCCTGCTGGGCGAGCGGCAGGAGGCGGAACTGCCCTGGTGCGTGGAGCATGATTTGACGGTCTGTGTCAATGAACCGCACACCGTCCGAAAACTTGCCCGCGCGGCGGCCGACGCCGGTAAACGGGTGCCGGTGCATCTGAAAATCCACACCGGCATGAGCCGGTACGGCGTGCGCTGGGATGAGGCGCTGCCGCTCATCGAACAAATCTGCTCCGAGAAATCGCTGGAGCTCGAAGGCGTCATGACCCACTTCGCGCAATCGGATGAAACCGACAAGACGTTCGCCAACCTCCAGTTCTCCCGCTTCACCGAAGTGCTGCAGCGCCTGGCCGCACGCAAGATCCCGGTCAAACTACGTCACACTTGCAACAGCGGCGGCTTTCTCGACCTGACCCACGCGCACCTGGACATGGTCCGCGTCGGCATTCTGCTGTACGGCGTCTTCCCGTCGTCGGTTTGCCGGCGGATTCCCGGCATTGAACCGGTCATGTCCGTCAAGGCGCGCATTGCCGCCATCCAGAAACTGAAACCCGGCGAAGTTGTTGGCTACGGCATGCGCTACACCGCGCCATCGGAGCGGCGTATCGCCGTGCTGCCCATCGGTTACGGCGACGGGTTCCCGCGCGTGCGCAACCAAGGCGGCGCGCTCATCCACGGCAAACGCGCCCCGCTCGTCGGCGGCATCGCCATGGACGCCATCATGGTGGACATCACGGACATTCCCGAGGCGCAAATGTGGGACGAGGCTGTCATCATGGGCCGCCAGGGCGACGCCGAGATCACCGTGCATGACCTCGCCAAGCTGAAAAACTCGGTCAGTTACGACGTGCTCACCAACTGGCGGTTGCGCCTGCGCAGGAAATCGGTGAATGGTCATGCCGGAGCCAAGCGGGAACTTGCAACCGCCGACGCGAAATGAAACTCCTTTTTTCCGAACAGAATTCCGACTACGAGCACTACCAGTTTCCCTACGCCGTCTGGGCGGTGCCGGAGCCGGGCGAAGCTCCGTCAGACGTTTTCAACGCCGGCTTCCTGCCGTCATCGCGCAACCTGGATCGTTTCTACCTTTGCCGGCAAATTCGCGTCAGCCTGGCGAAGTTCAAACCCTCCTCCGAAAACCGCCGCATTCTGCGCAAGGGCGCGGGCATTGACGTGAAACTGGTGCCGCGCGACAAATACAATTACACGCCGGCCCAGCGCGATTTTTTCAAGACCTACGCCGACATCAAATTCGGCAAGGACGTGATGACGGCCGAGCGGCTGGACGCGCTGTTCGCCTCCCCCATCATTTCGCATCTGCTGGTGTTCACGGACTCGGCCAAAGGCAATGAAGTCGGGGTCGCCACGCTGTACCTCGCGGGCAAGGAGCTGGCGTATTATTACTACGCGTTTTACGACCTGAATTACTACGCGCGCAACCTGGGCATGTTCATGATGACCTCCGCGGCGGCACTGTTCGCCGAGCGCGGGTTCAAACATCTCTACCTCGGCACGTGCTATTCGCAGACGGCCCTTTATAAAACGCAGTTCGCCGGCGCGGAATTTTTCACCGGTTTCCGCTGGTCGGACGACCTGGACGAGTTGAAATTCATCATCCAGCGCGACAAAAAAGAACCGGACCAGCACCTGCTCGAAACCGCCGAATACCGCGACGAATTTTACAAAGGCGACCTCGGCAAAATCACCGACGCCAGCGCCTTCCGCGTGAAGCTTTGATCGTTGCGAACTCCTGGTTCGGCCTTCGTTGCCGCCGCGTCCCTCAACTCCTTGGCGCGGCCAAGCCGGGCGGAGATGGCTCAACCCTCAACCCCTTCCGATAAGTCCTTTTCATTTCGGGTCAGCCCTCTATTATCGCCGCCATGAGTTTGCTGCGCGTGCAGGGATTGTTCAAAGCGTTTGGCGCCATTCGCGCCGTGGATGACGTCAGCTTCGAGGTCCGGCCCGGCGAAATTTACGGCCTGCTCGGCCCCAACGGCGCCGGCAAGACCACCACCATCTCCATGATCTCCGGCTTGCTCAAGCCCGACGCGGGCGAGGTTTTCGTGGCCGGCGAACCGTTCTGGAGCAATCCACAGCGCGCCAAGCGCATCATGGGCGTCGTGCCGCAGGAACTGGCGATTTACGAGGAATTGACCGGCCGTGAAAACCTCGAGTTCTGGGGCCGCATGGCCGGCTTGAGCGCCGGCGACGCCAGGTCGCGCGCCACCGAATTGCTGGCCGCCCTCACACTCACCGACCGGGCGAAGGACGCTGTGAAAACCTATTCCGGCGGCATGAAACGGCGCATCAATCTCGGGTGCGCGCTGCTGCACCGGCCGCAATTGCTGCTGCTGGACGAACCCACCGTTGGGATCGACCCGCAGGCGCGCATGAACATCCTCGAATTTATCCGCGGCCTGCGCGCTTCGGGCGCAGCCATCCTCTACACCACGCATTATCTCGAAGAAGCCGAGACGCTCTGCCAGCGCATCGGCATCATCGACCACGGCCGGCTGCTGGCCGAGGGCACACTGGCAGAATTGCAGGAGCGGCTGGGCGGCGACCGCGTGTTCGTGCTCGAAGCGGATTTCAAGGAAACCTCGCCGGACGCATGGAACGGCTTTCACCAGCGCTTTCGCGTCATCCAAAAATCCGAGCGGCAGCTGGTCGTAGCGGCCATTGGCAGGCGCGATCCATCCGAATGCCTGAAAGACCTGCTGAACCTACCCGTCCACGTGGAAAACGTCATGCTCAAGCGGCCGAGCTTGAATGACGTGTTTTTGCAGCTCACCGGAAGGGATTTGAGGGAATGATGGCCGCCACTGAAAATCTGGGCCAACCAAGGCGATGCAAGACCGCCTGCCGAATAATCAGACGGATCTGCCGTCTGGTTTTGGACCGCGGTGGCAAGCGGAGCGCGACACCGCTTTGGGAAAGGACATGCGAAATTCCTGCGCCGGTTGCCAAACCTGAAAGCGCCGTCGCCGCTGCGCTCTGCCGGCGCAGTCCAAAATTTCAACTGTGATGCTGCGCGTCCTGCTCGCCAAAGACCTTCGCCGCGCCCGGCGCAATCCGCTGCCGTGGGTCATCAACCTCCTGGTGCCGCTCTGCATTACCGCGCTTATCGGCCTCGTGTTCGGCGGGAAATCCGACAGCGGCGCGCTCGGCCGCATCCGGTTTGCTGTCGTGGACGAGGACAAGAAGATTTTAAGCGATTTCCTGCGCGGCTCGGCCAACCAGCGCGAGGGCGGCAAATATTTGGAACCCGTGTTTCTGGATCGCGAGCAAGCGTTGCGCCAGATCCTGGACAGCAAACTCAGCGCGGCGGTGATCATCCCGACGAACTTCATGCGGAATTACCTGACCGGCCGGGCGCCCGTGAGCCTGGAGTTGATCAAAAACCCGGCGGAGTCCATTCACCCGGCGGTGCTGGAGGAACTGCTGGGCGCACTGGTGACGGCCATGAACGCCGTCGCCCGGAATTTTCAGTCCGAATTCCCCGACTGGCAGGCGGTGTTCGAAGGCAAGGGAGATTACCATGACGTGTCCCGGCTGATTGATCGCGCGGGCGACAAGTTGAAGACCGCCAAAAAATTCGTGGACCCGCCGCTCGTCATGTACGACAAGGAAACGAATTCCGACAATGTGACCGGCGATGGAGCCAAAGCAGGTACGACGAAAACGGATGGAACCAAGGGTGGCGATGCCAATCCTGGGAACAAAAAGGCTAGCTCGTCCAAAAGTGGTCCATCTTTCAACATCTTCGGTTATTTGCTCGTCGGCATGAGTGCAATGTTCCTGCTGTTTCTGGCGGGCAACGGGATGGCCGACCTGCACCGCGAACTTCAGCGCCACACCTTCGAGCGTTATCACACCCTGCAGGAGCGGCTCTTGCCCTTCGTCGCTGGCAAAGTTGTGTTTACCACCGTGATGCTGTTGTTGTGCAGCGCGATCATGCTCGGCGGCGGCGGGCTGATTTTTCACATCACCTGGCGACAACCGTTCGCACTGGTCGGGTTAGTCGTCGGTTACGCGTGCTTTGCGGCGGGCCTTTTTGCGCTGCTGGTGGCGCTGGTGCCGGATGAGCGGCGCGCGGCTGTCCTCAACAACATCGCCGGCATGCTGCTGGGTCTGGCCGGCGGCTGTGCATTCCCGCCGGACCAGTTGCCGGCGTTCCTGCGTCACCAGCTCACGCCGCATCTGCCCAGCTTCTGGTTCGTCAACACGGCGCGCAACCTGCAGGCCGGTGTCGCCGGTGCTGCCTGGGGCTCTGTCACACTGGAATTAATCGGGCTGGGGGCAGTGCTGACCGGCCTGGCCGTGTGGCTGTTTAACCGGCGGTTCCAAAAAGGGTTGCGCGCATGAAATACCTCTTTGGCCAACCAGTTGAATTTGAGTGGGTGGTAGGGATGGCGCGCCGCGCCGTCCTCGCCGCGTTCAGCGGCGCAAGGGTTCTTTTAGCCATTGCGCGGGTGAGGACATCGCAGCACGATGTCCCTACCAAAAACACATGCCATCCCGCATGAAACAGCTCCTTGCCATCGGTCACAACGACCTGCGCCTGTTTTTGAAACACCGGAGCGCCTACGTCTGGCTGTTCATCATGCCGACGGCGTTTGTGTATTTCATGGGGTTCGCCAGCCGCGGCCCCGGCGACCCGTACAATCGCCACCCACCCGTGCTCATCGAGAACCAGGACACGAACTTCATGGGCCGCATCTTCCTCGACGAACTCAGCGCGCAAAACCTGTGGGTGCTGAACCCGACGAACCGCGAATCCGCCGCGCGCGTCATCCGCATTCCGCCAGGTTTCACGAGCAACGTGCTCGCGGGAACGCAAAGTCGCGTCCAGTTTCTCCAGCGCGACAGCACGGCCGAAGCCGACGCCGCCCTCATCGAACTGCGCCTCGTGCGGGCGTTGATCGCCATCAACGGGCACCTGCTCGAGGCCGCCACGCAAACAAATTCGCCCGGGACAATCACCGAAGCCAACCTCCGCGCCGTCCTGGCCGAAACCAATCCGGTGAGCCTGAACGCGCATTTCGCCGGCCGCAAACCGGTGCCGACCGGATTCAACTTCTCGCTGCCCGGCAACCTGGTGATGTATCTGATGATGAACCTGCTTCTGTTTGGCGGGAACACCCTGGCCGCCGAACGCCAGAACGGCATCATCAAACGGCTGGCGATTTCGCCCGTGACCCGCTTTGGGCTGATCGGCGGGAAAATATACGGCCTGACGTTGCTCGGCATCGTGCAGGTTGTATTCTTCCTGGTAGTGGGCCGGTTCGCGTTCCACGTCAACCTGGGCGCAAATTTGCCGGCGGTGCTGCTGGTGCTGCTGGTGTTCGCCTGGGTGGCGGGGTCGCTCGGCGTGTTGGTGGGCTCATTACTGACGGCACACGACCGGGTGATTGGCGTGTGTGTGCTGGCCAGCCTGCTCATGGGCGCACTGGGCGGCTGCTGGTGGCCGCTGGAGATCGGGCCGCCCGTGATGAAGACGATTTCTCTCTGCCTGCCAACCGGTTGGGCGTTGCAGGGATTGCATCAGGTCATCAGCTTCGGCAACGGTTTCGGCACCGTGCTCGAACCGGTGGCGGTGCTGTTGGGTTTTGGCGCCGTCGCCAACCTGCTCGCCGCCCGCTTCTTCCGGAGCTGATTTGTTTAACCGCCAAGGCGCCAAGGCGCGAAGTAATTTGAAATTGTACCAGACGGGGTTACGAGTCTCAGCTTTCCCAGCTGTGCTACGTGGCATTCTTTTAATTGCGCTTCTCGCCCAAGCTGGCCGAAGGGGAAATCGCGGCGCTGGCGGGCGTGGCAGATGACGCGCGGCATTTCCAAATCGGCGTGCCGGTGCAGCCGGGTAATTCGGGCGGTGCGCTGGTGGATGAACACGGCAACGTGGTCGGCATCGTGTCGGCCAAGCTGGATGCGGCCACGGCACTGGCATCCAGTGGCGCGTTACCGGAGAACGTAAATTACGCGGTCAAGAGCTTTTTTCTGCTGAATTTCCTCGAATCCGTCCCGGACGTTTCCGCCAAGCTCAAACAGCCCAACAGGAAGGAGGAGAAGTTTGAGGATGTGGTGAAATCGGCGCAGGCTGCGGCGGTGCTGGTGCTGGTGTATTGATGGTAGGGACGCCGCGCTGCGGCGTCCGGTCATCGCAGCGCGATGACCCTACCACAATCGGCTCGCGAGTACGCTCACCCCACCAATGTTCGAGCCGGAGGCTCGACGCTACAACCCTCAACTCTCAACCCTCATCCCTCAACTACCCTTGGAGCACGGCTACAACTTGGATCGGTTTGGCGCGCGGTTTCATCACTGGCAGAACATTGCCCGTGATGGTCTTGCCGTCCACGAGCAATTTCTTCACGCCGCGCTGTTTGCCTTTCGGGTTCTGCACCTCAATGTGATAGGTGTTGCCGCGGAACCGGCGGGTGACGGTGAAACCTTTCCATTTGGCCGGAATCACCGGGTCCACCCGCAGGCCGTCGTAATCGGTGCGGATGCCGAGAATCCATTGGGTGGCGGTGAAGTACGTCCACGCCGCCGTGCCGGTGAGCCACGAGTTCTTCGCTTCGCCGTGCGTCGGGGCGTCCTTGCCGGCAATCATCTGCGCGAACACGTACGGCTCGCACCGGTGCAAATCGCCGATGTTCTCGCGCGCCGACGGATTTATGCGGGTGTAATAATCGAACGCGCGGTTGCCGTTGCCGACCATCGTTTCGGAAATGATGATCCACGGGTTGTTATGGCAGAAGATGCCGGCGTTTTCCTTGTAGCCGGGCGGGTACGACGAAATTTCGCCCATCTCGATGTAATACTTCGTGAAGGCCGGCTGCTGGAGCACGATGCCGTGCTTGGTGGCAAGGTGCTTGTTCACAGAATCCAGCGCCTGCTTCGCCTTGCCGTCCTTCAACCCGATGCCGGCCATGATGCACATGCCCTGGGACTCGATGAAAATTTTGCCTTCCTTGCAGACCTTCGAGCCGATCGGCTGGCCAAAATCGTTGTAAGCACGCACGAACCACGCGCCTTCCCAGCCGTGCTGGTAAACGACCTTCTCCATCTTGGCCGCCTCGGCGAGGCAATGTTCGGCTTCTTGGTTCAACCTGCGTTTCCGCGCCATGGCCGCCAATTCCTTCGCCGCCAGCACAAACAGGCCGGCGATGAACACGGACTCGGCCACCTTGCCTTCCTTGTTGGTCGTGGTCTGGAAGGACTGGCCGGGCGTGTCGGAGAAACAGTTCAGGTTCAGGCAATCGTTCCAGTCGGCGCGGCCGATGAGCGGCAGGCCGTGCGGGCCGATGCGTTCAAGCGTGTAATTGAAACTGCGGCGCAGGTGCTCGTACAGCGGCTGCTCGGAGCCGGGCTCGTTCTCGAACTGCACCGGCTCGTCGAGGATGCTCCAGTCGCCGGTTTCCTTGAGGTAGGCCGCCACGCCGATGATGAGCCAGTGCGGATCGTCGTTGAATCCGCTGCCGATGTCGTTGTTGCCGCGCTTGGTGAGCGGCTGATACTGGTGGAACGCGCCGCCGGTCTTGAGCTGCGTGGCCGCGAGGTCGAGGATGCGCTCGCGCGCGCGGGCGGGGACCATCTGGACGAACCCGAGCAGGTCCTGGTTCGAATCGCGGAAGCCGAGGCCACGGCCGATGCCGGATTCGTAGAATGATGCCGAGCGGGAGACGTTGAACGTGGCCATGCACTGGTAGGCATTCCAGATGTTCACGGTCCGGTTGATGTTCGTGTCCGGCGATTGCACCTGGTAAACGCCCAGGACGTCGTCCCAATATTGCCGAAGCTTTTCAAACGCCGCCGCGACATTTTTGCCGTCGAGATATTTGGCGATGACGGGTTTGACGGTTTTCTTGTTGATGACCTGCGAGTCCGGCGGGTCGAATTTTTTGTCCACGGCGTTTTCGTGGTAGCCGAGCACAAAGATGATTTCCTTTGTCTCGCCGGGTTTGAGCGTCACCTTGACGTGATGCGAGCCGTGCGGCTGCCAGCCGCAGGCGATGGAGTTGAAGGATTTGCCGCGCTCGACCGCCGCCGGATTGTCCCAGCCGCGGTAGGCGCCCAGGAACGTGTCTCGCTGGGTATCGAACCCTGCCAGCTTTTTCGAGCAGGCGAAATACGCGAAGTGATTGCGTCGTTCGCGGTATTCGGTCTTGTGATAGATGACCTCGTCCACGACCTCGACTTGGCCGGTGTTGAAGTTACGCTGGAAATTCGTGGCGTCGTCCTGGGCGTCCCAGAGACAAAACTCGATGCTAGAGAAAACCGAAATCTTCGCGGGCTTTTTCCGCCGGTTGGTCAACCGGAGCTTCCAGATTTCAAGCGTCTCGCCCAGCGGGACGAAATAGGTCGTCTGCGCTTCAATCTTTGAATAGGTCGAGCCGATGATGGTGTAGCCCAGGCCGTGGCGGCATTCGTACTGGTTGAGCTTCGATTGCGTGGGCTGCCAGGACGGCGACCAGAAGCCGCCGGTCTCGTTGTCCCGGAGGTACAGGTAGCGTCCACCGACATCGAAGGGCGCGTGGTTGTAGCGGTAGCGGGTCAGGCGGCGCAGGCGGGCGTCGCGGTAAAACGAGTATCCGCCGGCGGTGTTCGAGATGATGCCGAAGTACGCTTCGCAGCCGAGGTAATTGATCCACGGCAGCGGGGTGTTGGGTTGAGTGATGACGTATTCGCGATGTTGGTCGTCAAAATGTCCGTAACGCATAGTTTGTGACTTGAATCGTTTAAACTTCAATGAGCGGCGGCGGCTTCCGGCTGGCTATGGGTTTCCGGCACGGGATCCGGCGAAGGCGCCGGCAGTTTATCGTACCAGTTGAACTTGAGAATGGCCGAGGTAACGACCAGCGTCACCAGAGCGATCAGCGCCTGGTTGAAATGGCGCGTCACCAGGAACATGGCCAGCACGATAAAGCAGGTCTGCCAGACTGTGCCGACGACGATGTTGAACATGTCACGGAAGAAATCCTTGTTCCGCTCGAACGCCGGATCTTCCGCCACAACTTTGGCGTGGATGGGCCCCCAGAAACCCCAAGGCCGGACCCGGCGATAGAATTCCTTCAGAACCTCTTCCTTGTCGGGCGGCGTCAGAAAGGTCCCGAGCAATGCGGCCACGAGTGAAACCACCAGAATAATGGGGAATTTGTTGATGTCGCTCGTATGGGGCAGGACCAATGGCGAAGCCATGATCACGGCGCCGGTGATCCCGACGGCCATGCCCCAGAAATAGCCCCAGCCGTTGAACCGCCACCAGTACCATTTCAGCACATTCGAAACGACGTAGCCGCCCCACAACCCGGACACAATCCATTTCACAATCGAATCAATGGACTGGGTGAAGAGGCCGAAGGTCAGTCCGACCACCACCACGCCGAACGAGGCCAGGTAGCTGAGCCAGACGTATTTCTTCTGCGGCGCATCGGGATTGATATAGCGTTTGTAGATGTCGTTGACCAGGTAAGCCGGGGCCGCGTTGACCGTGGCGGCGAAATTCGACATGAACGCCGCGATCAATCCCGCCATGAGCAAGCCCAGGATGCCGACCGGCACAAACCGCGCCAGCGCCAAGGGCAATATTTTTTCCAGGTCCAGTTTGTCACCCATCGCCGCCAAGTCGGTGTGGTAAAATGCCAGGGCCAGAATCGTCAGGCCGGTGATCATCATGTACCGCGGAAAGAACAGCACCACGTTGACCGTCGAACTCATCAGCGCCGACTCGCGGGGGCCCTTGGTGGCCAGGACCCGCTGCATGTCGTAATTCGGCGCCGGCCCGGCGGCGCTCACCAGGATGCCCTTGAACAACATCATCATGAAGAAAATCCCGAACAGCGAATAGCCGTCCGAAGCCAGCTTGTTGTTGATTTCGGGGATGGAGGTCCAATTCAGATCCAGGTTCCAGCCGAAAAACAGGTCGTGCCAGCCGGCCGGCACCACCTTGTCCAGCACGTCGGGCGCGACCTCGGTCATGGCGATGATACCAATGGCGATGGAGGCGATGGTGAGAATGCAGAACTGGACGACCTCGGTGAACACCACGCTGAACATGCCGCCTTTGACCACGTAAAACGTCGTGATGCCCATCAGAATCCAAGCGTAGGTGTCGTCGGAGAGGTGGCCGGGCAGGAACTCGCCCGCGAACTTGCCGATGCCCTTGGCCGCATAGGCGAGGAAGCCAATGACACTCACCAACGCGAACACCACAACGATGATGTGCGACGCGGTTGCCCCGGGCCCTTTGCCGAACCGGGTCTGAATCCATTCCGCGCCGGTCATCACGTTGGAACGGCGCATCCAGATGGACATATAGACCATCAGGAATATCTGATTGAACACCGGCCAGAGCCACGGCAGCCAGACGCCTTTCAAGCCATACGCGGCAGTGACATACACCAGCCACATCGTTCCGGAGATATCGAACATGCCCGACGCGTTGGAGACGCCCAGCATGTACCACGGCAGCGCGTTCCCGCCGAGGAAGTAATGTTTCATGCTTTGGGACGCCCGCTTCGACACCCAGAATCCGACAAAAATGGTGGCGATGAGGTACAGGATGATGATGCCAATGTCGATCCAATGGTAGTGCATAGAGACGCGATTATTGGTTTTGCGGCTGTTAACAGGCAATCATGATTTTCCGGTCACCCGGCCCGAACGCGAGAATCCCGGTCCGGTCCGGCACGAGTGAGCGGATAAATTAGCCCAAACCGGTGATTCTGGCTTGTCAGTCAAATAGATGACACGCCTCCCCCACCTCCGGACTTGCCAAGCAGCCCAATAACCGCTTGCTTGAAGCCATGATGACGCAAATTCCCCTCTTTTGCTCCAGGACCGGTACCCGATTTCAACCCCGGTTTTACTGGCTTTTTTTGATGCTGGCCGCCCTCGCCCTGCCTGCCGCCCAAGCGGCCGACAGCGAGCCAATCCTGATCCGGTTGAATACCGTCGGGTTCCTGCCGGAGGCGGAAAAGCTGGCCTCGATTGCCGCACCCTGCACCAATTTCAGTGTCCTTCGCCTTCCTGACCTGTCCGTGGCCTTCACCGGCAAGGTCTCTGGTCCGGCTCTCAATGCCGACACCGGCGAGCAACTTTGCACCGCGGATTTTTCCGGACTTAAAAAAGCCGGCGATTATCAACTCGACGTGCCGGGCGCGGGCCGGTCCGCGCCGTTCCACATCGGTGCCGACGTCTATCGCGATCCTTATTACGTCACCATGCGGGGATTTTATCTGTGGCGCTGCGGCACGGCCGTCAGCGGCACCCACCTGGGCAAAACCTTTTCTCACGCCGCCTGTCATACCAACGATGCATGGCTGGATTACGTCGGGGGCGGCCACACCAATCGGGACGGCATCGGGGGTTGGCACGATGCCGGAGATTACAACAAATACACGGTCAATGCCGGCGTCACCGTCGGCTCCCTCTTCCGCGCTTGGGAAGATTTCGGCCCGCAACTGCGCGCTGTCCGACTCGACCTGCCGGAATCCGGCGGCAGCCTGCCAGATTTTCTGGCTGAATTGAAATGGGAACTCGATTGGCTGTTGACCATACAGACACCGGACGGGTCGGTATATCATAAAATCAGCACCCTGGGCTTTGGGGGCTTTGTGCCGCCGGAGGCTGAGACGGCGGACCGTTATTTTACTCCGTGGGGCAGTGAAGCCACCGCCGATTTCGTCGCCATGACTGCCCAGGCGGCCCGGATTTTCCGGCCCTATGACCCGGTGTACGCGGATCGCTGCCTGGACGCCGCGAAGAGGGGTTACCAGTTTTTGCAGGCCCATCCGGAATACCACAAAGCCGAGCAAGCCGGCTTCCGCACCGGCGGCTACGAAGTCAATCAGCCCAATCATCGCGACGGCGGTATTCCCCAAAACCGGCTCTGGGCGGCGGCGGAACTCTGGGAAACCACCGGCTCACCGGACGCCTTGCGCGATCTGGAGACGCGCATCCAAGCGGTAAACGGCCATGTGGATGCGGATTTCGACTGGGATGAAACGAAGGATTTGGGTTTTATCACTTACCTCGTTTCCAAAAAGGCCGGCCGTGACCCGGCGCTGGTGAAACTTGTCCGCAGCAACCTGCTGGCGACGGCTGACAGCATTGTGGAAGCGGCCCGGTTGGATGGTTACGCCCGCCCGCTGGGATCCCACTATTACTGGGGCTGCAACGGCGGGGTGGCGCGGCAGACGCTCCTGCTCATGGCAGCCGACCGTTTGGCCCACGGCAAAGACGGTTACCGCGCCGCGTGCCTCGATGCGGTAAACCATTTGCTGGGACGCAACTGTTATGGCCGGTCGTTTGTCACCGGTCTCGGGTTCCGTCCGCCCCTGCATCCACATGATCGCCGCGATGCAGGCGAATATTTGAACAATCCCTGGCCGGGTTACCTCGTCGGCGGTCCGCATCCCAAAGCCACCGACTGGCATGACGAGCAGGGGGACTACCGGACCAACGAAATTGCCATCAACTGGAATGCTGCCCTGGTTTACGCGCTGGCGGCCTTTCTGCCCAACGCGGAATAATCGGGAACGGCTGGTGCTGGCCGCAGTGGAGCGACCTCGATTCTTTGCCGTTCGCCCTGCCCATCGCCACCCGGGCTGGAGGCGGTGTCCTAGGCGGCCTTCGCCGGGGAATTGAAGTGATAAATGGTCGGGCTTCCGGCGCTCTGCTGCGCGGTCACGATCCTCTTCTCAATCAGTTGCGCAAGCGCGTGTGCCACAATGCCCGGGGACGTCTGGACTTGCTTTTCCGTCGTCAACCATTGGAGGATGCCTTCCAGTGTGTCCTCGGCTTTGGGATGTTTCGACAGGTAACCCAGGATGTCAGAAGCTACGCCACCTTCTGGCTGGCCCGGGGTTGGTTTAACGGGCGTTTGGTTTTTCATAGCTCTGAAGGCATGGCTTGAATCAAAACCCGCCTGATGTCCAGCGCAAATCCGAGGGCCGTTTTCTGACGCTCATTGCGCCCCGCAACCGGAGCCCGAAGGAACCGGACCGGCCAAGCGGCCGGCCCGGTGTCTTTCGCGTCACCCCCGTCTCCTTGGCTACTCGTTAATTCCCCAATTGCGGGGAGTGGCTTCCATCACAACGGGCCACTGATGCGGTTGCAGCCAGCGGACCAGCAATCGTTGTCGGGCTTTGCGGTCCACTTGCTGTCCCTCCGGCGCCGCCAGGATTCCTTGGAGCTCCTCAAGGAAACGGGCCGGGCCGCCCGATTTGTCCAAAACCGCCCCAGCCCGGATGGCGGCACCCAGGTCGAAGTGGTCGGTGCGCCCGCTCAACAGGATCAGCCCCCGGCAGGCCGTCCCCTCCAACAACTCCCCGGCGGTTTCCCAGATGGCTGACTCCGGCAGATCCAGGTCCAAACCGACAACCGCCGGGCGATGCCGGACCGCCAAGCGGCAGGCAAGGGACGGATTGCTGGTTTTCCGAAAGTCAAGGCCGGCCAGAGATACGGCTCGGCCAAGGCGCGCGGCCAGCTCGCCGTCTTCGCTCACCAGCAACAACGCCGGCCGTGCCGGCTCCGGCCTCAGGCGCGGCAGCCGATTCACTCCCACGGCCGTGCCAGCCGGGGCCAGTGACACTGCACAGTTCCTGACTTTCTCCGCATCGAAGGCGACCCTCAGGTGGCGCCTTTGAATTTGCATTTCCAGATTTTTCGATTTCATTTTCGTTCCAAAATTGAAGGTTCACGATTTTTTTAAAACCACGCCGGCGGGGCACCGGCTTTTTCATTCCGAGCCTCGCATTGCCTCGGGTGTTGACGCCGTGCCAAATGAGGCTCAACGGGCAGCCCGCACGAGCGGGTACAAAACAGAAAAAATCAGGAAACGGTGGAAGGCGCACGCGGCTCGGCGGCCGTGCGGCAATGGAACTGCCAGCGCCGGACCAGTTCCGGCGGAGCAGTAACTACCCGGAAGGCAACTGCGCTTGGAACCAGCTTCGCCAACTCGCAGGCAGGAACCAATATTGGCTGTAGTGTTCCATCCGAACGGGAAGTCACGCTGGCGCGACGGCCCGGGTTCCGCAGGGCTTGGCTTGACGGATGAACATCCCGGGCTGCTTTCTGATCGCCGCGCCCGGCGGCGGCAGAGAGGGAGGGGGCCCCATGATGACCCGCGCCACCCGCCGGAACATCGACCAAACCGTAACTGGCGCCGGCCAGTCCGAGGACGGGCAGCAACAAACCCAACATGATCTTCATTCGGCGCATTGTGCATTGGATTCATCCCACCCTGGAATGTTCAATCTGCTTCCCAGAATTTTGTTCGCCGCCATCCCCGATTGTCCGGCGTCCCGAGACAGTGCTGACTTAAAAGCGAACAGCGGCCGGTGAATTTTTTTGAAAAGTCGAGCTACCTTCTGGCCAACCTGCCGGATCGGGATTAAGTTCCAGCGGTTCGCAAAATATCAAGGGGGCGCAAATGAATTTTTATAACTCGATCGGACACGCAGCTCGTCCCTTTTCGGCCGGCAAACCTCTCGCCGGGTTGCTGCTCTTGCTGGTTGGGTTCGTCCATCCTTCCACCGCTCGGGCCCAGGCCGGATTTGTGGACCCAGGTTTCCTGAACGGGATGACCGGACCCAATTCCTGGGTTTGGTCCCTCGCCCCGCAGGCAGACGGTCGGCTCCTGGCCGGCGGCCAGTTCACCACTTTCAACGGCGTGCCGGCCGGCGAAGTGGTCCGGTTGAACCCCGATGGCAGTGTGGATACCGACTTCAGCGCCAGCGTGACATCCGGCGAGCCCGCCGTCCACAGCGTGGCCGTGCAACCTGATGGCCGGGTGCTGGTTGGCGGCATGTTTGCCGGCATCAATGGCGTCTCCCGGATCCGGCTCGCCCGCTTGCATGCCGATGGTGCCGTGGACTCAAACTTTGTCGCCTCGGTAAACAGCAGCCAGTCGTTCACCACGGTCAGCCATCTGGCGGTGCAGGCGAATGAACAAATTGTCCTGGGCGGCTGGTTTGAATCGGTCAACGGCGCGCCGCACACGAACATCGCCCGGCTCAATAACAACGGCAGCCTGGATCCGGGCTACAGCGCCCAGATTGACAGCCCGCCCAACGCGCTGCTTTTAGAGGCGGACGGCAAAGTCCTGATCGGCGGCGCCTTCAGCACTGTCAATGGCCAGGCCAGTCCGCACCTCGCCCGTCTGAACACGAACGGAACGCTCGACACGGCCTTCACCGTAACCGTGGATGGCAACGTGGACGCCTTTGCCCTGCAACCGGACGGGAAAATAATCATCGGCGGCGGGTTTACTCTCGTCAACGGCACTACCCGCAGCCGGATCGCCCGCCTGAATCCGGACGGCACGCTGGACACCACCTTTCAGAACGGCATGGCGGGCGCCGACAATTACGTGGGTTGCGTAGCCGTCGATCCCGGTGGCAGGGTCCTGGTCGGGGGACAATTTCTGAGCCTGAACAATGTCGGCCGCACCAACCTCGCCCGGCTCAACAGCGATGGCAGCCTGGACACCAACTTTCTCGCGGACCTGGACAGCTATCCCGAACAACTGGTCGTCCAACCCGACTCCCGGGTGATCCTCGAGGGCAGTTACCTCACCACCGTCAACGGGCGGAGCCGGAACCGCCTGGCTCGATTGCAGGCCAGCCGCGCTCCCGTCATCAGCTCGCCCCGGCTCGTCGGCGGTGCTTTTGCCTTCGACGTGAACGCCGTCGCCGGCCAGACCTATGGGGTCGAGGCCTCAACCAATCTTCCCGGGAACTGGAACCTGATCCTGTCCACCAACGCCGCCGGGGACAACTTCACTTTCTCAGATCCCAAGGCAACCCAATTCCCCCGCCGCTTTGTCCGGGTCTTTCGCTGATGGCCGCGTTCAGGAAACTGCCAGCTGCGCGAGGGCGGCAATGTGTTCCCACGCCGTCGCCATGAAAATGCCGGCCTGGCCCGCCTCGCGGGAAGGGCTGTCGCTGACGATGCCGATGACTTCCTCCGGTTTGTTTTCTTGAACGATGGGCGACCCACTGTAACCACCGACCACCGGCCCGGAGATCTGGATGCTTTTCCTCTCTCCATTCAGTCGCTTTTGCGTGCCAATCACTCCGACGGCATAGGTTGGATCCTGGGACGCATCGAGCAGTTGACGGCCCAACGGAAACCCGGCATAACCCACGCGCGCCCCGACTTCGGGATAACAGTCGGCCAGTTGCAATCCGGTCGCCGCCTCATGCTCGATGACCTCGGGCGTCGCCACCAGGCGCAGAACGGCTAGGTCGTGGGCATAATCCACCGTGCTGATGGCTGCGCGGATGTAATTCTCCCGATGGCCGACCACCAGTAATCCGGCCAACTCCAACGGCGCTTCGGCCAATCCCCGGATGATGTGGGCGCAGGTGATCAGAATCCTCTCCCGCTTCAACCAAAACGCCGTGCCGTAAACGTCCAGCGAGTCGGCGAACACCTTGCCTCCGGTTGGCTGGTCCTGAAATTTGGGTTTGAGAACGCCGACGGCGCGGACCGCGGCATAGATGGGGGGCGTCATGTTTAACGGGTTTGGCGGCGTAGTTTCCTGTCCGGTCTCGCCGCCCGCTTCGTCAAACTCAAAGGCGGCATTGTCGTTTGGCTCAAGCACTGCTCATACCAGCCTCGGCGTTTGCACACTTTGTCCACCCGTTACAGGGCAAATCGTGGATTTGGGTTCCAATCGGGAAGGCTGCCGATTGGGCCAGATGCGCCAAAACGTCCCGGGCGCTGCGCTAGAGTGGCGCGCTGGTCACCCCCGCGGCTGGTTGATGGCAACCTCGATTTTTATCTGGCGGCAACCCGGGTGACTTTCTCCTCGGCGGCTTGCGGCAGGCGAAAAACTGTTTCCAGGAGAAGGTCCTTGGCCGAGCTGCCCACCAGGATTTTGTAGTTGCCGGCTTCCGCCACCCAGCCGGCCTTGGCCGGGTCGAAGTACGCAAAGGAACGGAAATCGAGGGGGATGGAGACGGTTGTCCTTTCGCCAGGCTGAAGGAACACTTTTTTGAATCCTTTCAATTCCTTCACCGGCCGCGGCAGGCCCGGATTATCCTGATGAACATAAAGCTCCGCCACTTCGGCACCCGCCCGCGGGCCGGTGTTTTTCAGATCGAACTCGGCAGTGATGATACGACCATTGCTACCCCGGCCGGGAACCAACCTCATATTGGAGTACTCAAACGTGGTGTAGCTCAGGCCGAATCCAAATGGGAATAGTGGTTCAATGTTCTTCGCGTCATTCCAGCGGTAGCCCACCAGCAATCCTTCCTTGTAAAACAGCGTGCCGTTCGTGCCTGGATACGTGTCGAGCGCGTGCGCCGGCGAGTCCGCCAGTTGCTTCGGATAGGTCACCGTCAATTTACCCGAGGGGTTCACCTCGCCGAACAGGATGCGGGCGAGCGCATGGCCGCCTTCCATGCCCGAGTAATGCGCCTGCAAGACCGCCGGCACCTGTGCCAGCCATGGGCCCAGCTCAATCGCCGGCCCCGATACCAGCACCACAATCGTCCGCGGATTGGCCGCGACGACTTTCTGAATCAACTCGTCCTGCCCATACGGCAAACACAGGTTGGTCCGGTCCCAGCCTTCATCGTCCTGGTTGCGGCAATGACTCATCCCGGCCACCACGATGGCCACGTCTGCCTGGCGCGCGGCGGTCACGGCGCGCTCGACCATGTTCGAGTCGGTGCTGGCCTTGCTGTAGCCGGTGGAGTAGGTCACGTTCACTTTGCCGCCGATGAGTTGTTCGATGCCGTCGAGCGGGGTGACTTCGTACATCGTCTTGACGCCGGCGCCGAAGAAACCGCCCGCGTTGTGGCGCACCGCGTTTTCGCCGATCACCGCCACCGAAGTGAGATTGGTCAGGTTCAGCGGCAGGGTGTTGTTCTCATTCTTCAGCAGGACCATGGATTCCTCGGCAACGCGCCGGGCAACCGCCCGATGTTCCGGCGTGTTCAGCGAGCCAGGCGGACGAGGATTGAAAACGCCTGAAGCGAATATCACGTACAGACTACGGCGCACCTTGTCGTCGAGCGCGGATATTGGATAGTCGCCCTTGCGGACGCCGTCGAGAAACGGTTGGGCCAGGAAAAATCTGTTGTAGGCCGACCGTTCCTCCGACCCGACCAGCGTGCCCATTTCCACGTCCAGTCCGCCCAGCACCGCTTCGCGGGTGCTATAGGTGCCGCCCCAGTCGGACATGACGAACCCGGGGAAAGCCCACTCGCCCTTGAGAATTTTGTTGATGAGATAATCGTTGTAAGCGCAGTGTTCGCCGCGGAATTTCGTGTAGGCGCCCATGATCGCCAGCGCGTGCGCCTCCTTGACGGCGGCTTCAAACGGCGGCAGGTAAATCTCGCGCAACGTGCGCTCGTCCATGTCCATGTTGATGGTCGCGCGGCCCTCCTCCTGGTTGTTACCGGCATAATGTTTCACGCACGCCGCCACCGCGTTGGTTTGCACGCCCGCGACATACTTCGCTCCCAGCTGCGCGTTTAAATACGGGTCTTCGCCCAAATACTCGTAGATCCGGCCGCACATGGGTGTGCGCGCAATGTCCACAATCGGCGCCAGGATGACGTCCTTGTTGCGCGCGCGCGATTCCTGCCCGATCACGTTGCCGTAGGCGGCTGCCAGATCAACGTTCCAGGTGGACCCCAGCGCGCTCAACGCCGGCATCCAGGTGGCATAATCGTCCGTGCGCCCGGCCGGGTTCCACGAGTAAGGGCCGACATCTTCCCGAACTCCGTGCGGGCCGTCGTCGAACCAGCGGCGCGGAAGGCCCAGCCGCGGCACCGCCGCGGTGGAAAACTTCGAATCGGCATGCACCTGCGAAATCTTTTCCTCGAGCGTCATCCGCGCGAGCAGGTCTTCAACCCGCCTCTCAATCGGCTGGGTGGCATCGAGGTAGGGCGGATGTTCCTTGGCCACCGACTCAAACGTCACTTTCACCGTTTTTCCGGTGTATGACACCGTCCGGTCCGGGGTTGACGCAAACGAGAATTCCACCGGTTTATCCGGCGTGACGAGCACGAGGTTGAACGTGCGTTGCGGAAGCATCCCCGGGAACGAGCCTTGGCGTTCGCCGATGGTCAGCGTCTGAGCCTTGTCGTCCCAAGTCATCGGCATGCGCGCAAACGCGCCTTTCTCATAACCGTAGGTCAGGCCGTCGTCCTCGTAGAGCGTGATTTTACCATCTGCCCCGGTATAAATGAAAAGGGTGATGGGGTCAGCCGGTCTCTCGCCGGTGTATTGCAATTCAGGCCCGAACGGAATGATGGACCCGGCGCGGACGAACAGCGGCATGGAATCGTACGGCGCCGGGGTGTCAACGGTCTGTCCGCCCGGTGTGCCGGCGCCGGTCCAGAAATCGTACCAGCCACCGGGGGTGTCCGGCAGATAAACCTTGCGGCTGCGCGCCTGGTACGTTGTGACCGGGGCGACGAGAAAGGCCGGCCCGAACATGTATTCGTCAACGAGTTCCCGCCCCTGCCGGTCGGCCGGGAAATCCATGACCAGCGGCCGCATCATGGTGCCGGCATCCTGGCTGATTTCGCCAGCCAGCGAATAAACGTACGGCAGCAGGCGGTACCGCAGGCGGTCGAACTTGACGATGGTCTGGTAGGCCGGACTCTTGTCGCCGCCGAAGGTCCACGGTTCGCGCGGCTTGAGTTCTCCATGCAATCGCGTCAGCGGGCAGAACGCGCCAAACTGGAACCAGCGGGCGTTCAACTCGCGCCATTCTTCGGCGGCTTCGGGTGTCGGTTGGTCGGCGGAAAATTTCGTGTCCATCGTGTACCCGCCGATGTCCATCGTCCAATACGGCAGACCGGAGACACAAAAGCCCAGGCCGGCGGGAATCTGTTTGGCCAACCCGGTCCAGGTGGCGGTGGTATCACCGGACCACGTGGCGGTCGCGTATCGCTGGATGCCGGCAAAGCCCGAACGGGTGAGAATGAAGACGCGCTGGTCCGGTGCGGCGCTGCGTTGGCCTTCGTAAATGCCGCGGCTGTTCTCCAGGGCCCAGCCATTCAGCACCCGCGAAGCGGTGCCGCCCGCAGTGGGAATCATGTACTTGTGCTGGCCTTCGAGCGTGGGCGGCGACGGTGTCAGATCGGGTTCGCTCGCATCCATCCACCAGGCGTCAATGCCCCGGCGGAAGAGGTTGGTGTTGATTTGGGCCCAGAACAGCTTGCGCGCCGCGGGATTGAACGCGTCGTAAAACGTATACGGGAAGTTGATCCAGTCCATCATCTTCTCGTCCAGGTTCGGCTGATAGAGAAAACCGGCCTTGTGCATGGCGTCGAAATTGGTCGTGCCGGTGTAGAACTTGCCCCACACCGAAATCATCACGTGCGCGTGCCGGTCGTGCAGCGCCTTGAGCCAGCCGTCCGGGTCGGGAAAGCGCTTCGGATCAAACTCATGCGAGCCCCAGGCATTGAGCGGCCAGTATTGCCAGTCCTGCACGATGTTGTCGAACGGAATGGCGCGGCTGCGGAATTCGTCCACCACGTCTAGGCTTTGCGTGGAGGTCTCGTACCGCTGGCGCGATTGCCACAAGCCGAACGCCCACTCCGGCATCAACGTGGCTTGCCCGGTCAGTTGCCGGAATCCGGCGATGACCGTGTCGAGGGCCGGCCCATAGACAAGATAATAATCCTCGCCGTCGGCGACTTCCGACCAAAGCGAGGTGCGGTCGTCGGGATTCGGCGTTTTCCAGGTCAATTGCATGGTGCTGGCCTCGTCGCCGCCGAACTCCAGTTTGATGGCGTAATGACGGCCCCCTTCCAGGGGGACTTTGATCTGGTCGTAGTCCGTCAGCCAGCCTTGACGCCAATGGTTGATGACCAGTTTGCCGTCGAGCCACATCCGGATGCGGCCGTTCGAGTAGGTCTTGAATTGAAAATCGCCGGTCGCCGGCGCAACGAGCTGGCCTTCCCACCGGCGCCAAACTTGCGTGCGGTTGGTGGAACTGAAGGAAATGTCGCTGGTGGAATGAGCCTCGGCCAGGTCATCGGGGTTGGCCGCCGTAAATGTGCCCGCCGTCAGGCCGCCGGGCTGGTTGGAAACGTCGATGAGGCATTTGGCGGGGATGGGCGTGAACTCGCGCAAGTCGCCGAAGCGCGTGTACGACAGGTTGTCCCATAAAATTCCGTAGCCGCGGCTCGAGACCAGGAACGGCACGACCACGTGGGTGTTGTGCTGCCACAGGTCGAGGTCCCAGCCCTTGATGTCGAGGATGCCGATCTGCCGCTGGCCGAGTCCGTAAAGCGATTCGTCCGCGTTCGGCTCCCATTGCTGGCGCATGTGGAATGTTTTTTCACCCTGCACCTCGGCGGGCGTCATCGTCCGGCCGCTTTCGGCCAGGATCGGTTTGCCCGTGGCATCAAAAAAAGAGACGGCGCCGGTAACGAGGTTCACCCGCACTTGAAGCTTGGCGGTCGAAAGCGTCGTCACCCTGTCGCGGGTATCCAGTTTCCAACGGGCCTTTTCCTGGTGGCGGACTTCGGTGGCCGGCGTGCTCCGGTCGAAGAATTTGCGATCTTTGGCGGCGGCGACGCGGATGATGTTGTCAGCGAAAACCTGAAGGCGGAGGAACGTGCCGTCCAAGGAAACAACGACCCCGTCAGAAAGTTTTTCCGGCTTGGGGCTGGCGGCCGGTGCGCACCAAGGACTCCCAGCCACGAACAATGCGGCCAGGCATGGAAAGAGCGTTTTCATGTTAAGAGCCTATTTTGAGGGAAATCGGCGGTTTCGGCAATGCCATCAAATTGTATGACTTGACGCCGAGGGTTTTTTGATATTTACCCAACGCGCCGAGCGGCGCTCTTTTAGTTCGCTTGCCCGCCCTCGCGTTGTTCGGAAGAGCGGGAAGCTTTTCCAACTCCAGCCACCTTCGCGCGGTTGTTTTATTGCGGGAACTGGTTAGCGTGGCATCTGCAGGCCCATCTTGTCCGCCGCCTGGGTCACGTCTTTGTCGCCGCGGCCGCTCAGGTTTACGATAATAAGCCTTTGCCTGCCCAGCTTCGGTGCGCGCTTGATGACTTCCGCAATGGCATGGGCGCTCTCCAGCGCCGGAATGATGCCTTCGAGCCGGGCCAACTTCATGAAGGCCGCAAGCGCCGCGTCGTCCTTGATGTAGGTGTATTCCACCCGCTTCTGCTCATGCAACCAGGCGTGCTCCGGGCCGACGGCGGCGTAGTCCAGGCCGGCGCTGACGCTGTGGGTGAGTTGGACCTGGCCGTATTGGTCCTGTAAAATGTAGCTGCGCGTGCCCTGCAACACGCCGAGCGATCCGCCGTGAAACCGGGCCGCATGCTGGTTCGGTTTGATGCCCCGCCCGCCCGCTTCCACGCCGATCATCTTCACGGTCTTGTCCTTCAGGAATGGATAAAACAAACCCATCGCGTTAGACCCGCCGCCGACACAGGCGATGAGCAGATCCGGCAGGCGTTTCTCCTTCGCCAAAATCTGCCGCCGCGCCTCGTCGCCGATGACGCGCTGGAAATTTCTAACCATTTCCGGATACGGATGCGCGCCATAAACGGTGCCAAGGATGTAATGGGTGGTGCGGACGTTCGTGACCCAGTCGCGCATGGCTTCGTTGATGGCTTCTTTGAGCGTTTGCTGCCCGGCCTTCACCGGCACGACGTCAGCGCCGAGCATTTTCATCCGATAGACGTTCAGCTCCTGCCGCTGGCAATCCACGGCGCCCATGTAAACAACGCATTTTAAGCCAAACATCGCGGCGACGGTGGCGGTGGCGACGCCGTGCTGACCGGCGCCGGTCTCGGCGATGATGCGGGTCTTGCCCATCCGTTTGGCGAGCAGGATCTGGCCAATGGTGTTGTTGATTTTGTGGGCGCCGGTGTGGAGCAGGTCCTCGCGCTTGAGATAAATCTTCGCGCCGCCGAGCTCGCGCGTGAGGCGTTCGGCGAAGTAGAGCGGGGTGGGCCGGCCGCAGAACTCCCGGAGATAATACTCGAACTCGCGCCGGAAGGCCGGGTCCTTCTGCGCGCGCCGGTATTCGTCCTCCAGTTCCTGCAGGGGATGGACCAGGGTCTCGGGCACGTAGCGCCCGCCAAAGGGGCCGAAATGGCCCCGGGCGTCCGGTACTTTGGCGCTGGAAAACTTGCTCATCGGTTAAGTTTCTCGCAATCGGACAAAGACGCAAATTATTATTTCACCCCAACAGGAATCTCGATCGTCGCGGCCAGCTTGGCCCGGGTTTCACCGGATCCATTTCACCTCCGCCGGCGGCTGGAAGGTCTCCAGGCGCTGGACCAGTTTCTCCGGGTCTTCCTCGACCAGGACAAGCTCCCGGTGGGTGGGCCGGACGAATCCTTCCCGGGTGGCGTGATCGAAAAATTCCAGCAGGCGGCGGTAGAACCCTGCCACTTCCAGCAGCCCGAACGGTTTCTGGTGATAACCGAGCTGGCTCCAGGCGAGCACCTCGCAAAATTCCTCGTAAGTGCCGTAGCCGCCGGGTAACGCGATGAAGCCGTCGGCCAGTTCGGCAATCAGCGCCTTGCGTTCGTGCATGTTTTTCACCACGCGCAAGTCCGGCAATCCTTCGTGCACCACTTCCTTGATGACGAGCTTTTCGGGGATGACTCCGATGACGTGCCCGCCTTTTTGAAGCGCGGCGTCAGCGAGAATGCCCATCAACCCCACACACCCGCCGCCATAGACGAGTTCCAGGCCGCGCCGGGCCAGGTGGTGGCCGAGGTTTTGGGCGGCGGCGGCGTAATCGGCGCGGATCCCTTTGTTGGAACCGCAATAGACGGCGATGCGTTTCATCGAGACATTGTTGCGGACGCTGACGACAAAATCACGCCTCTTCTGGCCCCGGCCCGGACACTGGACAAACTCCGCTTCCTTGTTTAGCGTCCGTTCCGCTCTGAATACCGCTCTGCCATCGGCCGGGACGCCTGAGCGCGGGAGGGTTTCCCTCCTATCGCTCCTGCTCTTCGGCTTGGTTTGGGGCGCGTTCTTCCCCGCGCTCCGCGGCGATTTTATCGAGTTCGATGATTTCGCCTACGTGACTAGCAACCCCTGCCTCTCGCTTACGCCGGCCAATGCAATGCGGGTCGTGACCCAAGGCGTCGCCGCGAATTGGCATCCGCTCACCCAGTGGTCGCTCATGCTGGATCACTCGCTGGGGGGGCTCAATCCCTGGGGCTTTCATTTCACCAACGTTTTGCTGCACGCCCTCAACTCCATCCTGGTGTTCCTGGTTTTGCACCGGCTGACGGGGACCCTCTGGCGCAGTTTCGTGGTGGCCGCCCTCTTCGGCCTCCACCCCTTGCGCGTCGAATCGGTGGCCTGGATTTCGGAGCGCAAGGATGTCCTCTGCGGCTTGTTCTGGCTGCTCGCCCTCTGGGCTTATGCGCGTTTCGCGCAGGCGATGTCAGGTTCGCGGAGTCAAGCGACTCGCCTCTTCTTCGCCTCGTCTTCTTCCTACTGGCAGGCGCTGGGGTTCTTTGCCTTGGGCCTGATGAGCAAGCCGATGGTGGTGACGCTGCCGTGCGTCCTCCTCTTGCTGGATTTCTGGCCCTTGGAGCGCTGGCGTCGGGAGCGCTGGGCAGACTTGGCTGTCGAGAAAATCCCCTTTTTCTTCTTATCAGCCTTGGGCTGCATCATCACCTTTCTGGTCCAGCGATCCGGCGGCATGATGCAGGAATTGGCCGGCCTTCCCCTCTCGTTTGACCTGCGCCTGGAGAATGCCCTGGTGGCCTATGCCCGTTATTTGGGCAAGCTGTTCTGGCCGGTCAATCTGTGCGCCCTTTACCCTCACCCCGGCCACTGGCCGCCAGCGGACGTGCTGCTGGCTGGGTTGTTGGTTCTGGCGCTTTCGGCGCTGGCGCTCGGCCTGCGCCGGCACCGCCCGTATTGGCTCACCGGTTGGTTCTGGTTTCTGGGAACCTTCGTGCCGGTCATTGGCCTGATCCAGGTCGGGGCGCAGGCCCTGGCCGATCGTTACACTTACATTCCGTCGCTGGGGATCTTGATTTTGGGAGTTTGGGAGTTTCACCGCCTGACGAAAAACCGGAGCCGTCAGGCCATCTGGGGTGGAATCACCGGCGGGGTACTGGTTCTGGCCTGTCTCTTATTGACCCGCCACCAATTGATCTTCTGGCACGACGGCGTCAGCCTCTGGCGCCGGGCGGTCGCGATGACTCAGAATAATTACGACGCCCATAACCGCCTGGGGCGGGCGCTGTACCTGCAACAGCACTTTGACGCAGCGGCGCGCGAACTCGAGGCGGCGACGCAACTCAATCCTTCCTTTGCCGAACCCTGGTGCAGCCTGGGACAAGCGTACGCCGCGCAAGGACGTATGGACGACGCCATCGCCGTCTGCCAAAAGGCGCTCGACCTTCGTCCGGCGTTCGTGGCGGCGCATAACAACCTATCCGATTTTTTGCTCCGGGCCGGGCGCCCCGACGAGGCCCTGGTCCACTGCCTTCGGGCTGTCGAAATTGAACCGGACAGTGTGACGGCCCAAAACAATCTCGGCAATGCCCTGGCCCTGAAAGGGCGGTTGGCGGAAGCGGTGTCGCATTTCCAGAAGGCCTTGGCCGTCCAGCCAGGCAACCCCATGGTTCAAGCCAACCTTGCTTCCGCTCTCCTCCGACTGGGGCGGTTTGACGAGGCGATTCAGCTTTTCCATCAGGCCCTCGCCGCGCAGCCCGACAAGGCCGAAACCCACAACAACCTCGGCGGCGCTCTGCTCTCGAAGGGACAGACCGGCGAGGCCGTCCAGGAATTTCGAGCGGCCGCAAAACTCGAGCCTTGGCGTTTTGAAGCCCATCGCAACCTCGGCAATGCCCTGCTAAAACTGGGCGCCCTTGACGAGGCGATCCTGGAATTTCAGGAAGCATTCCGGCTCCAGCCGTCTTCAGCCGTCGTCAGCAACGATCTGGCCGCCGCTCTGTCCTTGAAAGCGAACCGGGCCGTTCATCCGCCCCCGGCCCCGCCGCCCTGACGTCAAACCGCCCGGCGGCGGCGGGGTCGATTTCCCTCCGCCGAGTTGCCGGTGGCGAAAGCAGGCGACCAGATGATCGTTGACCATTCCCGTCGCCTGCATGTGAGCGTAGCAGATGGTTGACCCGACGAAGTTGAATCCGCGCCGGCCCAAGTCGCGGCTCAGGGCATCCGAGATTTCCGTCCGTGCCGGAACCTCCTTCATCGTTTTCCAATGATTGACGACCGGATTGCCGTTGACGAACCGCCAGATGAAGGCGTCGAAGCTCCCGAATTCCTCCTGCACCCGGAGAAAGGCCCTCGCGTTCTGGATCGCCGATTGGATTTTCAACCGGTTGCGAATGAGGCCGGGGTTGTTCATCAGCCGGGCCACGGTCGCGGCGTCATAGCGGGCCACTTTCTCCGGATCAAATCCGTCGAACGCCACCCGGTAATTTTCGCGCTTCTTCAGCACGGTGTGCCAGCTCAACCCGGCCTGCGCTCCTTCCAGGATCAGAAGCTCGAACAGCCGCCGGTCGTCGTGCAACGGCACGGCCCATTCGCAGTCGTGGTAGCGGATATACAGTTCGTCCGTTGGCCAGGGACAACGGCTTTGGTCTCCCTTTTTCTTCATTTTTTATCCCGCCTCCTGGACGGCTTTGATGAACGCCCGCATTTGGGCGGGATCCTTCTTCCCGGGCGAACTCTCCACCCCGCTCGCAACGTCCACGCCGAATGGCCTTACCCAGCGCACCGCGCCGCCAACGTTCTCAGGCGTCAGTCCCCCGGCCAAAAAAATGGGTTTGCCCAGTTTTTTTGCTTCGATGGCCAGGTCCCAGTTAAATACCGCGCCGGTCCCGCCGCGGGCCTCCGGCGACCAGGCATCAAGCAAAAAAGCGTCGGTCCGGTATTTCTCCATTTCCTTGAGTGTTTCGGCACCCCGGACGCGAAGGGCTTTCATGCTCATGAGCCCGAATTTTGCGCAAATCTCCGGCGGCTCATCTCCGTGAAACTGGAGCAAGCTCAACCCGCATTCGCCAATGGCACGGGTAATGGTGTCCTCCGCCGCGTTTACAAACACGCCGACGCGCATGATAACGGGGCCCAGCCGCCGGCAAATGTCCCCGGCGGCGGCAAGGGAAACGTGGCGGGGGCTCTTTTCATAGAAGTTGAACCCGAGGGCGTCTGCTCCCGCCGCGACTGCCGCCTCGGCGTCCTCCAGGTTCGTGATGCCGCAAATTTTGACCCGCGTGCTCATCGCTCCTTTTTTAGTTTTCGCGCTGTCTGGACTCAAGCCTTTTGGCCAGTTTTGTTTTGAGCCCCCCGACCTCGTCACCTACTTTACCACAGAATGCCACGGACGATTTACCTGGATTACAATGCCACGACCCCGCTGGACCCGGCGGTGCGCGAAGCGATGCTGCCGTTTCTCGGCGAGGTCTGGGGCAACCCGTCGAGCGTCCATCAGGTCGGGCAGCGCGCCCGGGCGGCGCTGGATGACGCGCGCGCCCGCGCGGCCAATTTTCTGGGCGCCAAACCCAGCGAGGTCGTTTTTACCAGCGGCGGCACCGAGAGCAATAATCTTGCGGTTTTGGGAGCGGCCCGCCTTTTGAAATCGAAAGGCAGACACCTTATCACCTCAACGGTCGAACATCAGGCGGTTCTGCAGTGCTTCGACTTCCTCGAACAACAAGAAGGCTTTGGGGTGACGCGCCTGCCGGTGGACTCCGCCGGACGGGTTTCGCCCGACGAATTAAAAAAAGCCTTTCGGCCGGGAACCGTTCTGGTTTCGATCATGGCGGCCAACAATGAGATTGGGACGATTCAGCCGGTGGCCGAACTGGGCGCGCTGTGCCGGGATCGCGGGGTGGTTTTCCACACCGACGCGGTACAATGGTTTGGCAAGGAACCGTTCTCGAACATTCACCAGTTCAACGCCGACCTTGTCTCGTTCTGCGCCCACAAACTGCACGGCCCCAAAGGCGCCGGCCTGCTTTTCATCCGTTCCCCGCTGCACCCGACTCCGATGCTATTCGGTGGCGGGCATGAGAATGAGCGCCGCGCCGGAACCGAGAACCTGGCTGGCATTGCCGGTCTGGTGGCCGCCCTGGAGCGTTTTGTGGCGCCGCCGGTTTTCAACCGCTCGCAACTGGCTCCCTGCTCCGCCTATTTGCGCCAGGCGCTCGCGACAATTGAGGGCGTCGTGATCCTCGGTGGGGATGAGCCAGGCTTGGCAAACACAGTGGCTTTTTCCGTGCGCGGCGCGGATAGCATCGCCCTGCTGGCCGGTTTGGACATGGAGGGAATTTGCGCCTCGAGCGGTGCGGCTTGCTCGGCTGGTTCCTTGGCGCCGTCCCACGTGGTTTCCGCGCTGGGTAAACCGGACTTGGCCTGCTCGCTGGTGCGTTTTTCCCTGGGGCGCGCGTCCTGCATGTCGGAGATGAGTGTGGTGGCCGACCTGCTGCCGACAGTGATCCGCCGCGCACAAGTCAGGAAATAAAACGCGAAATAATGGTTAATGGTCTGGGGAAACTGTGGAAATCTCCCACTTCTCCCCTTTTGCCGCCTGTGAACAATTCCAATTTCTTTTTTCCCCTTTAAAATTCCCCTCGTCTGCCTTGACTTTTAGAGTTGTTTGCTCTATTCACAGCCCTTAATACGGAGAATTTAGTAAGAGAAAAAGATTACTATTAACCGAGCATGAACCTCACCATCAGCAAGGAACAGATTCTCGTCGGCCTCCAGGCTGTGCAAAATGTGGTCAGTTCCCGTACAACGTTGCCAATTCTCTCCAATGTGCTTTTGCGCGCTGAAGGCAATCAGTTGGAATTTACCGCCACGGACCTGGATGTGACGGTGGCCTGCAAGGTGGAGGCCAAAGTCAAAAAGGGCGGCAGCACGACGGTCCCGGTGAAAAAGTTGTTCGGCATTGTCCGCGAGCTGGGCGGCAGCGAAATCGACATTGAGACCGATGAGAAAAACGTCACCAGCGTTCAATGCAGTTCGTCGTTCTTTAAAATTCACGGTCTAGGCGCCGATGAGTTTCCGCCGTTGCCAAAATTTAAGGATGAAAAAAAGGTCACCTTGCCGCAGGAAAAGGTGAAGGCGATGATGCGAAAGACCTCGTTTGCGGTCTCCACTGACGAATCGCGCTATGTCCTCAATGGCATCTACATCAGCCTGAAAGACCACAAAATGACGATGGTCGCCACCGACGGACGGCGGCTGGCGCTGGTCGAGGAAGAGGTCGATATCGCCGAGAAAAGCGGCGGCGAGTTCATCGTGCCCGCGAAGGCGGTGAACGAGCTGAACCGGCTGCTCCAGGAGGAGGGGGAGGTGGAGATCAAGTTTGGAGAGAACCAGGCGTCGTTTGCGTTGAAGGATGAAAAAAGTTGTTCGGTGCTCGTGATCACCAAGTTGATCGACGGCAACTATCCCAACTATCGTCAAGTCATCCCCTCCGAAGTAAAAGAGCGGGTGCCGCTCGTCCGCGAGGAATTTCTGCAGGCGCTGCGCCGGGCGGAAATCATGACCAGCGAAAAAGCCAATTCTGTCAAGCTCACCTTTGGGAAGAACAACCTCGCCATCACCGCCAACTCGCCGGAGGTGGGCGAGGCGCGGGAAATGCTGGCCGTGAACTACAAAGGCAAGGAAATCGCCATCGCGTTCAATCCGCGCTACCTGATCGACCCGCTTAACGCGCTCGTCGAGGAAGACGAACAGGAAGTCTACTTTGAATTAATTGACGAACTCAGCCCCGGCGTCCTGAAGATCAAAAGCCCGTTCCTGTACGTCGTCATGCCGATGCGGTTGAGTTGAAGAGCCGCCGGCCGGCCGGCCGGGCAAAGGCGCACAAATGGCCGGAAGGCCGGAGCGTCAGCCGCGAAGCCGCAGTTTTGCCAAAACAAACCCGCATGGCTTCCCCGAAACATCCCCGTCCGGAGGTGAAAGAAAAGTCAGCGGCGATCGCCGTGCCGTCGACCAGGTTAACCGCGGTAATCCTGCCGGCCATTCTGGTGCTGGCAACGCTGGCAGCCTTCTGGCCCGTGCTGAACAGCGGGTTTATAAATTACGATGACACCGACTACGTCACTGCAAATCCGCACGTTCAGGCCGGACTCAGTCTGACGGGACTGCGCTGGGCATTCCAGACGGATTGCGCGAGCAATTGGCACCCGCTGACGTGGCTGTCCCACATGCTGGACGTCTCGCTGTTCGGAAAGGGCCCGGCGGGGCCGCACGCGGTCAATTTGTTTCTGCACGTCGTCAACAGTCTGCTGTTGCTTCTCCTTCTCCAACGGGCGACGGCCGCACAATGGCGTAGCGCACTCGTGGCGGGGCTATTCGCCCTGCATCCTCAGCACGTGGAATCGGTGGCCTGGATTGCGGAACGCAAGGATGTGTTGAGCACGATGTTCGGGCTGCTGACACTTTGGGCCTTTGTGCGGTACGCGGAGGCGGAGAAGGAAGCCAAAGGCGCCGGCAAATTTTTTTATGGGTTGAGCCTGTTGGTGTTTGCCCTGGGACTGATGAGCAAGCCGATGCTGGTCACCCTGCCGCTGGTGATGTTGCTGCTGGATTACTGGCCGCTGGGCAGGTTGGCCGCCGGAGCAAAAGAGGAAATACCCCGGACTTTTCAGCGCCTTATCGTGGAAAAGGCGCCGTTCCTGGTAATGAGCACGTTGTCGTGCCTGGTCACAATGTGGGCACAGGAAAAGGCGATTCTGTCGCTGGAGAACCTTCCGCTATCCGATCGGACGGCAAATACGGTAATCGCGTACGTCCGTTATCTGGGCAAGGCAATCTGGCCGGACAATCTGGCTTTGCCCTACTTGCACCTGGGTCGATGGTCCGAGGAACAGGTCGCGGCGGCGACCGCAGTGCTGATCACGCTGAGTTTGGGGGCGATTTGGATAGGACGGATCAGACCCTATGTAATTACAGGCTGGTTCTGGTTTCTCGGAACTTTGATCCCGGTAATCGGCTTGGTTCAGGTGGGGTCGCAAGCCATGGCCGACCGCTATACCTACGTGCCGTTGATCGGCGTATTCATTATCGCGGTGTGGGGAACAGGTGACGCTGTCCTCCGCTGGCCAGCCCTTAAACGGGTCGTCGCGCCGGTTGGCGTTTTAATCCTGGCCGCTTACGGCTGGCAGTCCCATCGACAAGCAATGTATTGGCACGACAGCGAAACGCTTTTCAAGCGCTCGGCAGCAGTGACCACGAACAACTTTATCGCGCTGTGCAACGTGGGCGGCGTGTACTTTGAAAGAGGGCGATTGGATGAGGCCCTGGACTATTATCAGCAGGCCACCCGGATCAATCCCCGATACGCGGACGCACTGAACAGCATCGGCGCAGTTTTGGCGGCAAAGGGAGATGACGACGCGGAAAAATGGTTTCACCGCGCGCTCGACGTGCAGCCAACCCAACCGGACGCGCTTTTCAATTTGGGTAACTTCATGGCCAAAAAAGGCCGAACGCAGGAGGCGGGCGGATATTTTGAAGCGTCGCTGAAGGCCAAGCCCGACAATTTCGAAGCCCGCAACAACCTGGCGAATCTTCTTGTGCGGCAGGGACGGTTGGAGGAGGCCATCGCCCAGTATCAATTGGCCCTGGAACAGTGGCCCGATGCGGCCCTGATCCACAAAAACCTGGGCGAAATGCTGGCCGCCAAAGGCAAGCTGGACGAAGCGATGCGGCATTATCGCCAAGCCATCGCGTTGACGAATGACCCGGGAGCACATTACTCCCTGGGCCTGACTTTGGCGGTCCAAGGAAAATGGGACGAAGCCATTGGGCAATACGAACAAACTCTGCGGCTTTGGCCAACCAATGCCGAGGCCTATTACAACCTGGGTTATGCCTTAAGGATCCGGGGTCAGTTGGGGCCAGCCCGGACCAATTTTTTGGAAGCCTTGCGCCTGAAGCCCGACTTTCCGTTGGCGCGATTTAACCTCGGGTGCGTTTACGCCGAAGAAAACCAGCCCGCTGAAGCGGCTGCTCAGTGGCAGGAGGCGTTGCGCCTGAAACCGGATTACGAAGCCGCGCGCGAAAAGTTGCGAGCCCTTCGCCGGCAGGCCGGTGACGGTGACCAATAGACGATTAGCCAACCCGGGACACTCCGCCAAATGGCCAAGGGCTATCTTCCTGAGGAATCCGATCTAACCGGAGGGATCAAGGGATCCACCGCGCATACCACCACGCGATCGGGTGGAACCCAGCCAAAGGCAAAGGGCAGGGGCCCGCGACTGGCGGCATAGAAACCGGCCCCCACCTCGCCCTTCATGGTGGCAAGCCAGCGCGGACCAGATGACAAAATCACCTCACGCAACACCACCAGGTCCGCACCCAAAGGTGAAAAATTCGTATTGTTCTCGGGCGTAGCGATAATATCTCCGCGCTGCAGGAGAGTATGCCGTACGTCCAGTGCCTCGGCCCCCGCCGCCCTCAGATAATATTGAAAACCCCAATGTCCCTGGAATCGGAAATGCGGCTCATGGCCGAATTTTGAATAGGTCGTCAGCGCGCTTGAGCGAACGGATTTGGCAAACAGAAAATCCGCTCTCGCCACCAGCAAAGCCAAGGCGGCCCCCGCCGCAAAAACCAGAGACCGTACAAGGACCCCAGAGCGGTCTGGCTCTGGCCTGGTCTGTTCCAGGCGGCGAGCCAGCAGAATTCCAACGGCGGGCGCCAGGGGTAGGACGGTGCGACCATTGACAGTCCAGTTGATAAAGGCTGCAAAACAAAAGGTTCCGAGCACCCACAAGGCCAGCAGCCAGGCTTCCGCATCACGACGGCCCCGAAGATCCACGACCGCCAGCGCCAGAATGCCGGCGCCGCCGGTGGCCCAGAACAGGAGCTGTAAACCGATCAGTGTCCGGGACGAACCCTGAACCGGGCCGTAGTCCTTCAAGAGCGGGCCGGCCAGCAGGAGGATCGCTGCCAGCAAAAAGGCTGCGACGGCAAATCCACAGATGGTCCGCCATCGCCACAGGAACGGCAAAAAAAACGTCGCCAGGGCCAGCCCCCCCCCCAGAAAGGCGAGCGCCGACAGGCAACTGGCGGACTTCAAAGCCGCAAAATCCGCAAGCGAAGCTGGGGGAACGGCGTAATTCACCGCGTCCGCCAAAAGCGAGTGGCCGTAGAGATTGCGGGTGGCGAGGTGGTACGCGCCCAGCACTGCCAAGGGGAGCAACAAAGGCGGGATCCAGCGAGCCGGACGGGCTCGGGCGGTTAAGCTGTAAGCGGCGAGCAACACAATCAAGCTGGCGCCAAAATATTTGGTTAACGCCGCCAGCGCCACCAGGCATCCCGCTGTCGCCAGGAACAAGCCGCGCTGGTTCTGGGTTCCTTCCACCCAGAAAACAACCGCCCAAACCCAGAACACCAGCATCAGCACGTCGCACATGACCGTGGTGCCCGAAACCAGGAAAACCGGAGTCAACAATGTCGCCGCGGCGGCAAACACGGGCTGGCGACAAAAGCGTTGAGCCAGCCGGAAGGTACCCAGGATGGCCGCCAAAGCCGGCAGTAAGAACGCCGCGTGCAAGGCCACTTCACTCCAGCCGAGCAGGGACGCCGCGCCCGCGAGGTAATAGCAACAAAGCGGGGGATTCTTGGTGGCCTCCCACATCGGGGTGGTATAACCAAACCAGTTTACCTCAAAGCCGTACGGGTTGAGAGGTTGATCGAGAAGATGTTGGCCTGCCCAGAGGAACAACGGCTCGTCCAGGCTAAAGGGCTTGGCTAAAAATGGAGCTAGGACCGCGACCACGATCAATGCCAATGCCGTTTTAGAGTTGAGCCTGAGCCAGGCGGCAGATCGGTCGAGCAGAGGCTTCCCCAAGTGAAAGGGAAACCAATTCACGGCTTGGCGAGCCCTGGCAGAACCACCGCCAAACAGAAACGCGGAAAAGCGATTAAAAAAAGTGTTTCCTATGTGAAAAGGGTGTCGGGTCAAAGGGCCTAGTCAAGTGTCGAATGACCTCCCGGAAAGCCACAGCGGAGCTAAGACACAAAAAACTCGGCCTGATGCAGTTGCTTGGCTTGAAAAGAAAAGGGCGCGAAAGAATCGCGCCCTTGCATTTTCAGCGGGAAAAACTGCTTATTTACGCCGCGAGTTACGCCACGCCAAACCCAGCAAAGTTAAGCAACCACCCAAGGCCAAGACCGAGGGCTCGGGGACGGTTGAAAAACTGACCGAGAAGTTGTCTACTCCGAACCCGTGATCATTGCCGGGATCATCAATGTCCACCCAGCGCAGGAAAAGGCTGTCCCCGGGATTCAGTGAAACGCCGGTGAGCAGAACGTTGTTAAACTGAACCTGATTGGCCGGATTATTGCCGTCCAAGGCGGCAGCCGTTGAGCCCGTGGTGGGGGAGATGAAATCCAACGCCGTGAAGGCAACCCAGTTGTCAGAACCAGCTGGTGCCGTGTCCAAAGCGCCGTTAAGCAGGAAAGATGAACTGGTGGTGCTATACGAGAAAGCCAAGGTTTGAGCCGCGGTATTGCCTCCGTTCCTCCACTGCTCGCCCGTATAGGTAACTAACACATTATTTACAGTCGAGGCTGTATCGTTTTGAATCAAGACGCCAAAGGCATTGGTCTTGGGGGTTCCCGAACTGAGCGATCCTAGCGCCCGGTCCACGGCACTGGCAGCACCGTAGCTGTAAAGCCAGCCGCTGGTAGTTGAGCCGTCGCTGACCCGGTATGACGGGTAAACTGTCGGCCCAAAAGCGGAAGTCGTACCGGCAGTGTATGCGCGTGACGCATACCAACCGGTAAGCGTTGAGTTATCCGCCCACGTTACCGTACTTCCGGTGTTCGCCAAAGTGTCGAAGTTTTGTGAATAGCTAAGCCCGCCACTCAGCAGAATCTGCGCCTGGCTTGCGTAGACGGCGAGCACGACAAAAGAGAGGATCCATACGGCTTTTTTCATAGTCTTATTTAGTTTATTCTTCTGTAATTACTCAACAAATAGCAGATTGGAAGAAGAAAAGGAAGGAAAAAAAGCACAAAAACTATTCACAACTTATTCACAGGCGCTAATTACATTTGTTCCAGCGTTTCGATGCCCAAAGCGTTCAGTCCTTGCTTGAGCACCCGCGCCGTCAGGTTGCAGAGCGCCAAACGGCTCGCCCGCACGGCGGCGTCAGCCTTGATCACCGGGCAGTTCTCGTAGAAAGCCGTGAATTTGCCAGCCAGATCGAAGAGGTAATTGCACAAAAAATTGGGCCGGAACTCCTCCGCCACCGCCTCCAGGGTCAACCCGAAGTTCAGCAGGTGCTTGGCCAGGATAATTTCTTCCGGCGCAAACATTTGGAGGTGGGAGGTGGGAGGTGGGAGGTGGGAGGTTTCTTCTGCCTTTCTGAAAATGCTCCGGATGCGCGCGTAGGCGTATTGCAGATAGGGCGCCGTGTTTCCCTGCAACGCCAGCATTTTGTCCCAACTGAACACGTAATCGCTCTGCCGGTTCGGCAGCAGATCGGCGTATTTCACCGCGCCCAGCCCGACCACCCGCGCAACCTCTCGCCGTCGCCCCTCGGGACGGTCCGGGTCCTTTTCGGAAACGATCTTGAAAGCGCGCTCCTCGGCTTCGTCCAGCAAATCGGCCAGCTTCACCGTCTCGCCGCTGCGGGTTTTGAACGGCTTGCCGTCTTCGCCCAAAATTGACCCAAACCAAACGTGCGCCAAGTTGGTGCTTGGAGTTTGGTGCTTGGCGCTTGCCTTTTGCCACAGCCGAAAGACGGTGAACACCTGCTGGAAGTGCAGTTGCTGCCGGCCGTCGGTCACGTAAATGATTTCGTCCGGATGCCACGTCTCCAGCCGGTAGGCCAGCGTGGCCAGGTCGGTCGTGGTGTAATTGAACCCGCCGTCGCGCTTGCGGATGAGCGCTGGCTTGTCCTTGAGTTGAGGATTGTCGTCGAAGAAAATCGCCAGTGCGCCTTCGCTTTCCCGGGCGATGCCCCTGGCGACCAGTTCGTCCACCAGCGGCTTGAGCCGCGGATTGTAAAAGCTCTCACCGAGGGTTTGGTCGAATTTCACGCCGAGCCGGGCGTAAATCGTGTCGAATTGTTTCTCCGACAGCGCGATCATCTCGCGCCAGATCTTCAGGTTCTCTGCGTCGCCGCTCTGGAGTTTCACCAGTTCCTGGCGCGCGGCTTCCCGCACCGTTTCCGTCTGCTCGCTTGCGGCGCTGACTAATTTGTAGAGCCGTTCCATTTCGGCGATGGGGTCGGCCTTGAGCGCATCCGGGTTCAGGTGCTGTTTCCAGCCCAGCAGCAGCATCCCGAACTGCGTGCCCCAGTCGCCGATGTGGTTGTCGGTGATGACCCGGTGGCCCAGCAGGCGCAGCGTGCGCGCCAGGCAATCACCGAGGATGGTCGAGCGGATGTGACCGACATGCATGGCCTTGGCCACGTTCGGCGAGCTGAAATCAATCACCACCGTGAGTGGCGACGAAGTTTTATCAAAGAACAGGTGTTCTCCCCGGCTGGCGGATTGGAGCGCGGCCGCCAGCGCGGCGGGTTTCAAACGGAAATTCAGGAAGCCGGCGCCGGCGATCTCCACCGGCTCGCACCAGTCAGCGACGTCGAGCTTGGCCAGCACGTCCGTGGCGAGCTGGCGCGGATTCAACTTGCGCGCCTTGGCCAGCGACATGAGCGCGTTGCTTTGGTAATCGCCAAACTTCGGGTCGGGGCACGGGCGAACCAGGACGGCGGCTGTATCAGCCTCCGGCAGGACCGCGCGGACGGCGGCCTGCAGTTTTTGTTCGATTTGTTGGTGGGGCAACAAGGAATTCGAGGGTCGTTAGATTGTTAAATTGTTAAACCGCTGCGACAAAGGTTAGCGCGGGCGATTGAAGGATTCAACGCTTCAACCGTTTAACCATTTAACGAGTCACTTTTTCCCGTATTCCTTGATGATGGCGAGCATGGCGTCGGCGTCGGGGGCCGATTCGAGCGCCTGGCGGAAATCGGTTTTGTGCAAAAACTTGGCGATGTTGGCCAGCGTATGCAGATGTTTCTGAAACTGGCCCTGCGGCACCAGGAACAACATGACCAATTTCACCGGCTGATTATCCAGCGCGTCGAAGTTCACGCCGTTTTTTGAGCGGCCCAGCGCCCCCACCACTTCATAAATCAGATCGGTCGAGGCGTGCGGGATGCCGATGCCAAATCCGATGCCCGTGCTCATGGAGGTTTCGCGCTTCTTGACCGCGGCGGTCACGGCATCGCGGTCCCCCGGCTGGATTTTGCCGGTGGTGACCAGATTATCAATCAGCTCATCAATCGCTTCCCAGCGGTTGGTGGCGCGCAAATTCGGGAGGATTTGCGGTTTGCTTAAAATATCACCCAATTCCATACGGTGCGGCCCAAGGATTGACGCTATCCACGTCCGAATTCAAGACCGAATTGCAAACATCTTTTCCGCCGCCTTATTCCAGCCAGTGAGCCAGCCACTGGAGAACGCGTTCGGTGTCCTGCAGCCACCAGACCAGGACGTTCAGCAAACCGCCCTTGGCCATCAGGAGGGGCAGACCCAGCAGCAGCACGCCGCAGTTGCCCAGAAAAATGATCACCGCGGAAAACAGCCAGCCCTGCGAGGTGATGTCTGACTGCCGCGTCTGCAAAGCGTGCCACGTCAGCGTCACGTGAAACGCATACGCCGCGCCGACGGCCAAATGGAACCAGACCAGATACGCGGACCAATTCCAGAGCAGATGCCCAAGCGCAAACACCCCAATCACCAGCGCGGCGTAGAACGGAAAAAAATAAGGGGCGAGCGCGATGACGAAGTTGGATTTCGAAATGACGACGTGACCGCCCGCGGAGGAGACTTTTATTTTTTTGACGCGGCCGCCGAACATCCACGTCCAGAGCGCGTGCGTCAGTTCGTGGCCAAAGACGTAAATCCACATCGGTTTGGGCAGCAACAAGAAGACCACAAACCAGCAGGCCGCGCCCGCCAGCAGCGGCACCCAGACGGCATCCGCCGGGCCAGTGGCGCACAGCAACCGCCCCAGCGCCATCGCCGCCCCGGCGCAGACCGGCAGCAAAGGGATGGCGATGATGAATTTGAGCCACTTCGGCACCGACGAAGAATTCAGAATCCGGAATTCAGAATCCAGAAGAAAGCGATTTGTAGAGTCGAGTCTGCGGCTCGACCCTGTCGGCGCGTGGCGCCGCCGCTTCAGCAATCCGGCTTGAAACTTGAAACTCGAAACTCGAAACTCGATGGATGACACCAGCCGAAGTCCTGCAAATTTTCCGCGACACCGGCGCGCTGCTCGAGGGGCATTTCATCCTCCGCAGCGGGCTGCACAGCCGCCAGTTCTTTCAGTGTGCGTTGGCCCTCCAGCAAATGCCCATTGTCGAAAAGCTCGGGCAGGACCTCGCCGCCAAAGCCGGACCGCTCGGCGCCGCCACCGTCATCGCCCCGGCGCTCGGCGGCCTCGTCATCGGCCAGGAGGTCGCCCGGCAGCTCGGTCTGCGGTTCATCTTTGCCGAAAAAGAGGAAGGCAAACTCGTCTTGCGCCGCGGATTCAGGATCGCGCCCGGCGAAAAAATCATGGTGGTCGAAGACGTGGTGACCAAGGGCGGTCGCGTGCAGGAGACAATTGACATCGCCCGCGCCCACGGCGGCCAGGTGGCAGGCATTGCCACGATTGTGGATCGCTCCAACGGAGCGGTAAATTTCGGCGTGCCCTTCGTCAGCCTGATTTCACTGAAGGTCGAGGCCTTCGAACCGGACAAACTGCCGCCGGACCTGGCGAAAATGCCCGCCATCAAACCCGGGAGCAAATGAGTTGATCGAGAGGTTGACATGATCGCCGCTCGCGCTGCCTTCCGCCTTCGGCTTCTCGTTTTGTTGGCCGCGTGGACGGGGCTGGCGGCCGCGGGTTGGTGCGCCGAACCGGGATCGGCGCCCCCGGCCGTTCCCGCCGGATTGGCCGATGCACAGGCCACACCGGCCGCCCGCGCCCTCATGAACCAACTGGTGGCTGGTTACGGCCGGGAAACCTGGTCGGGTTCAGGCTACGAAACCAACGACCTCGCCCACATCCACGCCGCCAGCGGACGCAAGCCGGCCATCGTCGCCGGCGAATTCATGGCCTATTCGCCGTCCCGCGTCGCCTTCGGCGAGCAGCCCAAGGATAGCACCGAGTCCATGATTGCTCTCAGCCGGGCCGGGTATGTGATCACGATGTGCTGGCATTGGAATGCGCCGACCAATTTGCTCAACACCGGGGAGCAGCCTTGGTGGCGGGGCTTCTATACGGAGGCCACCACCTTCGATGTCGCCAGGGCGCTGGCTGACACCAATTCGCCCGAGTATGGCCTGCTGCTGCGGGACATCGACGCCATTGCCGTGCAGTTGAAGAAATTTTCCGATGCCGGCGTGCCGGTGCTCTGGCGGCCGCTGCACGAAGCCGAAGGCGGCTGGTTCTGGTGGGGCGCCAATGGGCCGCAGCCGTTCAAGACCCTTTGGCGATTGCTCTACCATCGGCTCACCGACGGGCACCACTTGCACAATCTCATCTGGGTTTTTGCCGGGGAAAGATTGGATTGGTATCCCGGCGACGACGTGGTGGACATCATTGGCGTGGATGCTTATCCCAAGGATCGCGGCGACCTGCTGGTGCCGCGTTGGAAACAACTCCAGAATCACTTCAGAGGCAAAAAACTGATTGCGTTGACCGAGTTTGGCGGAGTGCCGGAGATTCCGCGCATGCAGGTTGCCGGCGTTTGGTGGTCTTACTTCGCTTCCTGGTCCGGCAGTGTCCGGCCCGTGCCCGACGCGACCATCGCTCGTGTTTATTGCGCGCCCACGGTTGTTACGCAGGACCAACGGAAAGAAAACCTCGAGACCGGAAGCACCAACCCACCACCGGCTGCGCCGGCGAACAAATGAAATCATTCGGAGGGCGGATCGCGGCGACGCCCCAGCTAAATTAGGGGCTCGTGTAACTCGCCCCTCCGACAAATTCCCAACTGTGCCAACTGGCGCTTTTAACTGTGCCAACCAGGCGCTTTTGGCACAGGTTGTCCGCTCGCGGTAAACCGACAAAAGCTCGATTCTACCCTTTGGTTTCAATGCTTTCGTCGCTTTTTGCCCTTCGCGGCATCCCCGCTGCTTGGAAGTTCTGGTCCAGTTGTATTTTAACCAAACGATTTTATGGCAAAAGTATTAGGCATAGATTTGGGAACCACGAACTCCTGCATGGCCGTCATGGAAGGCGGAGAGCCATTGGTTCTGGAAAACTCGGAGGGCAAGCGCACCACGCCGAGCGTCGTCGCGTTCACCAAGAGCGGGGAGCGCCTCGTCGGCGAGGCCGCCAAGCGCCAGGCCGTCACCAACTCGCGCAACACGATTTATTCCATCAAGCGCTTCATGGGCCGCAAGTTCGACGAAGTATCCGAGGAAATCAAACGCGTCCCGTACAAGGTCGTCAAAGCCTCCAACGGCGACGCCGCGGTCGAGGTGGAAGTGGACGGCAAATCCAAACAATTTTCGCCGCCGGAAATCTCCGCGATGATTCTCGCCAAGCTGAAAACCGACGCCGAAATGCGTCTCGGCGAGAAAATCACGCAGGCCGTCATCACCGTGCCGGCGTACTTCAACGATTCGCAGCGCCAGGCCACCAAGGACGCCGGCCGCATCGCCGGCCTCGAAGTGCTCCGCATCATCAACGAGCCCACCGCCGCGTCGCTCGCCTACGGCCTCGACAAGAAGAAGGACGAGAAAATCGCCGTGTACGATCTGGGCGGTGGCACGTTCGACATTTCCGTGCTGGAAATCGGCGACGGCGTGTTCGAAGTCAAGGCCACCAACGGCGACACTCATCTGGGCGGCGACGACTGGGACGGCCGCCTGATGGACTGGATTCTCGAAGAATTCAAAAAGGACAGCGGCATGGACCTGCGCAAGCAGCCTGACGCCCTCCAGCGCATCAAAGAGGAGGCTGAGAAGGCCAAAATCGCCCTGTCCAGCGCGCAGCAATACGAAATCAACCTGCCATTC
>Ga0335071_10000124_pt1 | contig 90954 bp, 82 predicted proteins | sample Lox_Sample_15_FD_206724 | JGI IMG/M metagenome (GOLD analysis project Ga0335071, IMG submission 206724) | Soil microbial communities from Loxahatchee National Wildlife Refuge, Florida, United States - Lox_Sample_1.5 | ecosystem: Environmental > Terrestrial > Soil > Wetlands | place: USA... | reverse complement strand
GGCCATGTCGATCTCGCACACCCGCAACACCTACCTGGCTGCCAAATATCGCCGGATCGCCACCCGCCGTGGCCCCCTAAGAGCCAACGTCGCCGTTCAACGCGCACTACTCGTCGCAATCTGGAACCTCGCCACGACCAACACCACCTACCACGATCCCGGCGGAGACTACTTCACCCGCCTCAACCCGCAAAAAGCCCGAAACAACGCCATCCGCCAACTCGAAGCCATGGGCTACCACGTCACCCTCGACCAGGCGTCCTGACCGAACCCCTCACCCCGCGAACTCACCTCACGTGAATCTTCTCGTCAGGTGGGTGCCGCGTGGCGCCTGCTCAGCTCGATCTCCATGTGTGCGAGCACCGGCGATATCACGAATGAAGTCACCCGAGTGGTCGCGGCGCGGCGGCCCGTCCGCTCAGCCCGGATAGCGGGAGTAACAGGCATCCATGTTGCCGGTCACCCCGCCTCGGAACGCCGCGATCCGGGTGAAACCCGCCGGCACACTGGTGCCGTCGGCATCACTGGCAACCATGTGGTTGGTGAGCAACCCGGCAACGGCTTCGTCGAGATCACCCGCCGTCAGCAGCAGCTGCTTCTGGGACGACAGATCAATCGGCTGGGCCATCTTACGGTGCACCACACCGGTCAGGCATGCCGTGCGCAGCGCGGTCCACGGGCTCTGCATCGGCAAGCCGCGTTCGTGCTGAACCGCCAGTGCATACCGTGACATCACCACCGACAGGGCGGTGTCGTCGCCTTGCGGCAGGGTGCGTTCGTTTTCATCGGCGACCTTGCCCATCGTCGCCAGACCCGGCAGGTCGACCATGATCGTGTTGGTGGCCGGACAGTAGGACGCCGGCGGACTCGGCTTGGCGGCTGGGCAATTGGCCGGTTGGTAGGACAACGCCGGCGGACTCTTCGGAGAGAAAACCTTTCCCAAGAGTTCCATCAGTGTTGACAGGGTGTCTTCGTCGATCGGGACCTCGCCGGTTTCCGGATTTCCGGTGGTGCTGTCGATCCGCAAGGCGTTGGGCAGATCACCGCGGCGCGACTCGACCTCCTTCGAGTTGATCCCCGCGCAAGCCGAAGCACCGTTGATGAAACCCATTTGGAAGGCGCTGATCCGGTCCAACGCCGACCCGTGTTCGTCGTCGTTCACGGTGTCGCTGTCCGTAACCGGGTCACGCGTGGTGATGATTCCCGCCAGCACATGGTCGAGTCCGTCGGCGGTACTCAAAGTAAAGCGCGGCGACTTCCCGTCGGCGACCCAGAACAGATACACGCCTGCGAAGCAATCGGCCTGCTGCTCTCGGACGATCGTGGGGTCTTGCCGGGTCACCAGTTTCGCCATGTGCTGCAAGGCGTGACCGAATTCGTGTGCCAGCACACCATTGACGGACATATCGCCGAAATACTGTTGCGCGATCGGCATAAAAACACCGCGATCCCACGCAATCAGGTTGCAGCGCGAGGTGTAAAAGGCGTTGACCAGTTTGTAAGTATCGTCGTGGCAAACGACGGGAGCGGCTTGGTCCTTGGAGTTGTAGGACACCAACTTTGCGACCGGGACGAAAGTCCCCTTCAGCGATTGGCTGTACACCGACTGCCAGTATTCCTCGATGTCGTTGACCGATAGCAACGCCAGATTGTCGATCGGCCCGTTGTCGGTGTCGAGCACCGTGCCAGTCGGACTCGGCGCATTCGAACGGATCCCGCTGGGCCCGTTGGTCGCGGGCAGGCCTCCCACCCGGAACGGGTCGTTGAGCATCGACAAAGCCCGCCCGTCGATGACAGTCGCGCATCCTGCCACCACGATCACCGCCGCTGCGGAGCTGATTACTGCGCCGAGCCACGTGGCCGCGCCATTCCGCGCACGGTTATTCATAACCAAACCTCATCCCGACCGGCTGCATGGCAGCACCGAAGGGATCTCATTGTAGAGCCGTTGGTTAATGCAGACAGCACGATTTGCCAGGCGGTTGCGCAGGGTTTACTTATCGCCGAACAAGAATTGCCGGCCAGGTATTCACGTTGCAAATAGTCAACTGCTGCAATGCCTTAAAAACTGGTGGCTCGTGGTCGGGCGGCGCCGGCACCACAAAGTGAGGCCCCAACCCGCGTTGCGGCTCAAGGTATCTCGGCTCGTCTGCGGTCGGTGGCCGGGGCGAGGTGGGCTATCCCGCGCAGAATCCACGGTGCGCGCCTCCCGATCACCTCCACGGCGCGGTCCGACCGGCGCATCGCGGTCCAACGGCCAGGAGTGGGCATCGACGCCAGTTGAGCCTCCGGCGATCCCGCCCGCGCACCATGGCGATCGACCGCCAGCAGTTGCCAGCTGCCGGGCACGCCGCGCAGCTCGACGCTGCCGCGGTCCTCGAAGCCCGTGCCCGACCCGACGACCAAGTCACGCACGGTCCGGGAAACGAGGATCTCGCCTACCCCTGCATGCCCGAGAATGCGTGCCGCGATGTGCACCGCGATCCCGCCGATGTCGGCATCCAGCAGCTCGCACTCGCCGGTGTGGATGCCGGCGCGAATCTGGATGCCCAGGGTTTCGGCGTCGGCGCGCAGGGCCTCGGCGCAGCGGATGGCCTGCGTCGGGCCCTCGAACGTGGCGAGGTGGCCGTCGCCAGCGCTCTTGACCATCGTGCCGCCAAACCGTTGCGTGAGTTCGGCAGTGATCTCACCGAAGCGGTGCAGCACCGCGCGCCACCGCTGGTCGCCCGCTGCCGCGGCGTGTTGCGTCGAGCCGACCATGTCGGTGAACAACACGGTGCGCAAGGCGCGATGTGACTGCGACGGTGCCGCGTGGCTGCCGGTGAGGAACTCCCGATCGCGGTGAGGATCCTGTCGGGCTCGGTGGCCCAGGGCGCATGATCCGCGCCCTCGACCTCGAGGTACCGCGCGCCCGGAATGTGGTCGGCGAGGTAGCGGCCCCACTGCACCGGCACGATGTCGTCGCGGGCGTGGATGACCAGGGTGGGCGCGGTGAGCGTCGGCAGGATCGGCCGCACGTCGAGCCGGAACAACGATTCCGCCGTCGCTCGGAACATCCCCGGACTGGCGCTCATGCGCTCGAACATGGCGCGTTGGCGTGCCGACCGGATCGACGGGAACATGACGTTCGCTGTCGCACCGCTGCCCCACGCCGAGCGGGTGGCGCGCAGCAATTCCAGAAGACGGGCGACCTGATCGGTCGACGGCGTGTAGTCCTCACCCAGCTCGGCGAGGTCGCGCGCCGCAACTCGGCCGGGTCACGATCCAAGTCGTCCCAGCTGCCGCCGGCCGCAAACGCCAACGAGCCGTAGAGGATCAGCGCCCGCGTCCGCTCCGGTCGTTTGGCCGCAAACACGATGGCCTGTGGGCCGCCCTCGCTCATGGCGAATAAGACGGGCTTTTCGAAGCCGGCGGCATCGATCACAGCCTCGATCTCGGCCGCTCGATCTTCAAGCAACCGCACTTTGGTGATGGGGTCCGACAACCCGACCCCGGCCTTGTCGAACAAGAGAACCCGACAGAACGTGGCGAGCTGATCGAAGAAGGCCTTGAAGTCGGGCTGGGTCCAGCACAGCTCGACGTGGGTGACTATCGGCCCGACGAAGACCAGTTCGACGGGGCCGTCGCCGAACACTTGATACGCCAGGCTCAGATCACCGCACTTGGCTTACAACGTTTCCGCCACCGCATGAGCGTACTGCTGTCCAGCCCTGCGACTCCCGACTTCGGCATTGCTGGACCACGCTGGTCCACCAGTCGCCCAGAAGGTTTTACAGAAGGTGATGACATCGCGCTGACTCGGCAGGTCGGTTCGGGGCTAGCATCGGCTGTTATGAGGACGGTCGTCGTCGCGGTCTCCTCCGCAGTCGTCTCGGTGTTTCTCGCCATCCCGGCGCTGGCGCACGCCGACCCGTGCATCAACGGCACCGTCCGGCCCGGCGGCTCGGGTGACGTCTTCCTGTGCCAGGATCGCGGCTGGTTGCATGTCGTGCCGAACGGTGCCAACGGCTATGACCCAAGTCAGCCGCTGCCACCGACGTGTGCGAGGTTCCCGGACAAGTACATGTGCCCGACTGACCGGCCGCCCGGATAGCAGATCCGCCGCAGCATATGCGGTCCGGCTACGGCAATCGCGTGCGATGCCGCTTGTCGTGCGACGGGACGCCGTTGACCCCGCCGATCGACTCCGCATACCTGCCCACGGCGTACGCCACGCCAGATCCCATGATGCCCAACGCTTCCCGGTTGACGTTGTCGATAGTGTCGCGAGGGCTCTGGTAGTTGGGGTCGAACGCAAGACCGGCTTGGCCACCCCACAGCCGGGCCTGCACGGTGGTTTTCGTCCGCGATGCGCCGGCGGTCAAGCCGCCGATCGGGATGCCCGCGACCATGAAGGGGTGGTAGTCGGCGCGGGTACTGAGCGGCATGTCCGCGGGTCGCTTGCCGGCCAGGTTCAAATAGCCGTCCAGGGTGCGCTCGATGCCGGCCGAGCCGTCGGGCACATCCGCGAACGTCACGTCGGTTGCCGGCGGGCCGGATTGATCACCGTCATCGGTGAAGAACCCGGCGTTCGGTGAACCCAGCATGGTGAAGTTCAGGTACAGCGCGATGTCGTTGAGTTGATCGGCATCCATCCCGAGCAGGTAATCCATGGCGCCGCCGCGACCGTCCACCTCACCACCCCAGAACACGAACCGCACCGCGTTGTCCACCGGAGCCAACGGGCCTAGCTGTAGCGCCGTTTCCAGCACCGCAGCGACCCCGGAACCGTCGTCATTGATGCCCGGGCTACCAGGGGTGCTGTTGAGGTGCGCGCCCACCATGACCACCTCGTGGGAGGAGCCGGTTTTGGTCTGGGCCAAGACATTCCGCGATGTGATGTCGATGTTCCGGGCGTCCAGCACCAGATGTATCGGCGCGGTCGCCTGGGCCAGCGCCGCCGCGCCGCCGCGTCCCGCAACGGCGACCGGCACGGTCAGCTGCTTGAAATAGCCGGGGTTGAACAAGGTGGGCGGAGCTCCCTGGCCACTGGGCGCGCTGAGCACGATCAGCGCGACGGCGCCTTTCGCCATCGCGCTGTTCTGCTTGTCGACCACCGAGCAACGCGCATCGTCGACGATGGCGATTGCGCCTTTGGGCACCACGGCAGGGTAATCGCTTGCCGCGCAACCCGACGGTTGCGTCGGGCGCACCGGTTGCCCGGTAATGCCGCCCGCCGGTGTCTGCAGCAATAGCGACGCCTGGTCGACCGGATAGCTGCGGCCGCCCACCGTCAGCGCCGGTTTGCCCGGGGAGATGGTGTAGAGCCGCTCGAACTGCGGAGTCAATACTTCAAAGCCCCTGTTGCGCAGTGCCTTAGCGACATAGTCGACGCTGCCGTCATAGCCGGGTGTGCCGTCTGCGCGGGTCCCGTTGTTGGTCTTGGCGATGTCCTGCAGCGCACGCAGGTGGGTGAAGATGCGGTCCGCGCTCACTTTCGCGGCCAAGCTACGAGCAAGATCCGGCGCGACGGCAGCGGGCCCCGGCTGCGGCGAGGAACAACCCGCCAGCAACGCGGTCGCCAGCAGCAACGTCGCGCCCAGCCGGCGAATCATGACTTGGCAAGAACGTGCCGCGTGCGGTCCGCCATGACGGGGACTCCGTTGTGCCCACCCAAGTCCTGCGCGTACAGCCCTGTCGCATAGGCGACGCCGCCACCGTTGATGCCCAGTGCGGTGCGATCGATGTGATCGAGGGTGTCGGTCTTTTGGTGGTAGTTGGGATCGAATGGCTGGTCGGCGGTCCCACCCCACAACTTGGCCTGCTCTGCAGACATTTTGGCCTCGGCGCCGGAGAACAGGCCGCCCGAGGGGATGCCCGCCAGCGTGAATCCGTCATAGTCTGACCGGCCGTCGAACGAAGTATCCTGCGCCGTCTTGCCGGCTGACTTCAAGTAGGCGACCAGCGTGCGCTCGATGCCCGCCGAGCCCTCGGGTACCACCGGCCGGCCCCGGGCGTCCAATGGCAGCGATTGGTCTCCGTCATAGGTGAAGTAGCCAGGGTTCGGCGATGCGAGCATGTCGAGGTTGAGGTACAACGCAATGGCTTTGAGGCCATCGAGGTCCAGCGACTCGACGTAGTTGCGCGATCCGATCAGCCCCAATTCCTCGGCCCCCCAGAAACCGAACCGTACCGCGTTGTGCACCTTGGGTGAATTCCCCAGCTGGACTGCCGTTTCCAATATCGCAGCCACTCCTGACCCGTTGTCGTTGATGCCCGGTCCCTCGGAGACGCTGTCCAGGTGGGCGCCTGCCATCACCACGTTGGTTGGCGAGCCCGTCTTGGTCTGCGCGATCACGTTGCGGGCCCGGAAACTCTGGGCGCTCGCATTCAGCTTGATGGTGGTCGGCTCCGGCTGGGCGCGCAACTGCACGCCGACCGACTTGGTCACGCTCACGACCGGGATCTTCACTTCCGTGTCGGGTCCGAGGGTGCCACCCATCTGCTCCTCGTCGACGTTGTCGGCGACGATCATCGCGACAGCACCGCGCTGCGCCGCGACATCTTCCTTTTGCGCGAACGGGCAAGTGCCACGGTCCACCAGCACCACGGCGCCTTGCACCGGCAGGCTGAAGTCGGACACCGCACAGCCGGCGCCGCCCCCGGGCAAGGCCACGAGCGGCCCACTCACCCCGTCAGGTGGGGTGCCGAGACTGAAGTCCAGCGCTCGTGCCTCTATGGCCCGGCCACCGACTGTCACCACCGGCTTGTCCGCGTGGAACACCCGCGCCGAGAATTCGGGGGTTTGCACGTCAAATCCGCTGTTGCGCAGAACGCTTACCACATAATCGACGCTGGCTTCGTAGCCCGGCGTGCCGACCGCACGGGTGCCGTTATTGGCGTTGGCGATGTCTTGGAGCTTCGACAGGTGGGCCATCATCGCATCGGCGGTGACCTTGTTGTGTAAGGCGTTGGCGAACTCGGCCGCGGCGGGATCGCCGGTCGCCTCCCCCGTATCAGTCGACCGGTGGGAGCAACCGGTCACCAACCCGGTCAGCGCCAGCACCGCGAGCACCGCCGGGATCGTCGCGAATTTGTTCACCATCGCGCCCAAGGTTAGACCTCGCCACCAGCGCCGCGCTGATTGACACGAAGACCTGATCAGACATGCAGCGCGGTGAATGGTGCAAAGGGGATGTTGCGCAAAACGAACCAAAGCACTACCACCGACAGCGTGACCGCCGCGGCCCAGCGATGGTGTTGCCAGCTGCGGATCCGCCTGCCCACCACGCGCCCATACGTCCACGCCAGGTAGGCCCACACCAACAGCACGACGGCCGCCAGGCCGATAGCGTTGAACCTGGCGGCCGCCAGCACATTGCCGTGCATGAGCGAATACAACATGCGTAGGCTGCCGCACCCGGGACAGTCGATACCCAGCAGCGCCTTGGTGGGGCATACCGGCAGGGGGCCGTTGGGACTGGTCGGGTCACCCACCCAGATTGCGGCGCACGTGATTGTCGCGGTCGCGGCCACCAGCAGCGGCGCGCCCAAACTTGACGCCACCGACGCTGGGCGGGTCACCATGATCGGGCCCCTGCTCAGTACATCGGAGCCATCGACGTGGTTGTGTTGACGTTCAGGGCACCCGAGGCGACCAAGACGCCGTAGACGATGGCAACGACGATGCCGGCGACCACCGACCAGATCACCCACTTCTTGGCGCTGTCGGCGGCGGCCTGCGCCTCAGGGTAACGGCCCTGCGCCCACAGCCCGTTGACCTGGCTGGACTTGACGATCGCCACAATGCCGAAGGGAAGGCAGCAGAAAAGCGTCGCCAGAATCGACCACGGCAAGTAGCTGTTCGGAGCTTGGCCGGCGGGCTGCTGTGGCGGATAACCAGGCGGAGGCGGTGGCGGGTACTCTGTCATGGATTCTCCAGTCAGAAGAAGTTAGCTGGCGGGAAGCGAGGCCAACCATACCGGAGCAAACTCCCGGCGGCATCAGCAACGGAAGAAATCCTGTTCTGACATCGCCATGGGCGCTGGCGTACGGTCCCGAACGCATTGGGCGCCTTGTGGTCTCACCATAACGCCGGCAGCGGCATTGCCACGACCACAGCACAATTAATGCCTTGGCAGACAATTTTCAACAGAATCTGTTGCATTGCTGGGACATAGCCTTACGATCCGTATCAGCAGGCCCGACAACCGTTAAGGAGCGATCGGATGCCTTGTTTAAGCAACGCGTTGCAGACCTCGGCGGCTGTAGCGCTCATGACCGGTTTCGGCTTGGCGGGTTTCGCTCCGGCGACCGCAGACCCAGCGGCCAACACCGGCAACGCGTCCGACGTCAACACACTGGCAGCCGCACTGTCGAAGGGCTACGGCCTCAACAACTGCACGGCTCAGTCGATCAGCGGCAACCAACTGGCCGCACTCACCTGCGGGCAGAATCCCGACCCCGGCGGACCCGTCCAGGCAAAGTACTACCTGTTCAGCAACACCGATGCGATGAACGCCTTTTTCACCACCAACATCAAAGATGATGTCTTGACCAGTTGCGGAACCAACAGCACCCGGTCACCGTCGCCGTGGCACCAGGGCAGCGCCACCAATACCGGCCAGATGGCCTGCGGCACTTACCAGAACGCAGCCGAAATCATCTGGACCAATGACGCAAAGCACGTTCTGAGCTACATCCGCGGATCGAACACCGACGCCGCCTCGCTTTACCAGTGGTGGCAGGCAAACGGCTGACGTTCACAGTTGGGCCACAATGAGTTCGGCTACTGCGCGCATCCCCGCGGCGTTCGGATGCAGGGGCGCGGGCCGGCCGGGCAGCGGCACACCGTATCGCGCCGGCATGGTCGTCCATGGCTCGCTCGACCAGGCGTGATGCCCGCGGCTGGCCGCGGCGGCGCTGATGAGCTCGCAGCCGGTCGCCGTTGCGGCGTCGGCGGTAACTCTTTCCAACGTGGTGGCCACGTAGCGACCCAGATCGGCATCGGTTTCCGACAGCGGCGGGGCCGGAACACCCGATGGCGGCAGCACCGTTAGATAGTCGACGAAGCACACCCGGGCCCGTGCGGCGCGCTGACGCAGGGCGCGGCCAACCGCGCACAACGAATCGAATACGTCGTTCAGCGCCCGGTCTCGCGTATCACAGTCCAGCAGTTCATCGATGCGTCCACCTAGCACCGGCAGCCGCCGTGCCAACCGCGGCGCGGAGGCGGCCATCAACAGCGGAATGTAGCCCACGTCGTTGCCTCCGATGGTCACCGTGACCAGGCTCTCCGACCCGTCCAGCGCGGTGACCTGGGGCGGGTGGCCGCGCTGCTGATCGCAGAGAATGTGGGCGGTGGTCGCGCCGGAAAAGGTGACGTCAACCAGACCGAGGCTCAGCTGCTCGGCGACCAGATGCGGGTAGTTGCAGGCGGAGCGGCCCGACCAGGGCGGAGCTCCGGCGGCGCGGGGCCGGATACCGGGTCCGGCCGCCATCGAACTGCCGAGTGCGACATAGCGTTTCATCGTTCGGGGCGTGGGCTGGACGCCTGGGCCCAGAAGCGCTTGGGGATCCGGCCGGCCCGCCGCGCCAGGTAACCGGCGGTTACCGCGGCGGCCATCGCCGCGGCCATCGCCGGCGGATCAGCGGCCCGCGTCACCGCGGTAGCCAATAGCACGGCGTCGCAACCTAATTCCATTGCCAGCGCCGCGTCACTGGCGGTGCCGATACCGGCGTCGAGCACCACCGGGACACCGGCCCGCGCGACGATCATCTCGATGTTGTGCGGGTTGGTGATGCCAAGGCCGGTGCCGATCGGCGAACCCAGCGGCATGACCGCGGCGCACCCGGCGTCCTCGAGGCGACGGGCCAGCACCGGGTCGTCATTGGTGTAGGGCAGGACGACGAACCCTTCATCGACCAATTGCTCTGCGGCCCGGACCAACTCGACAGCATCGGGTAGCAGCGTGCGCTCGTCGGCGATTACTTCCAGCTTGACCCAGTTGGTGTTCAGCGCCTCGCGGGCCAGCTGCGCGGTGAGCACCGCCTCGGCCGCGCTGCGGCAGCCCGCGGTATTGGGCAGCGGCGTGATGCCGAGCCGGTTGAGCAGGTCCAGCAGTCCGGTCCCACCCTCGGCGTCCACCCGGCGCATGGCGACGGTGGTCAGCTCGGTGCCCGAGGCGACCAGCGCCTCCTCCAGCACGGCGAGGTTGCTCGCTCCACCGGTACCCATGATCAGCCGCGACGCGAAGCTGCGGTCGGCGATTGCCAGCTTTGAGTCAGCCACCTTGCACCGCCGTCACCACCTCGAGTCGTGCACCGTCGAAAAGTGCTGTCGCCCAAGCCGATCGGGGCAGCACCGCGTCGCCCATGGCCACCGCGACGCCCCGGTCAGGGAAGCCCATCGACTCCAGCAGCGCGGCGACCGTGGTCGGCCCGTCGACCTCGAGCCGTTGTTCGTTGACGATGACGATCATGACTGGGCTCCCACCGGAGCCAATTGGGAGACGATTTCCTCCGCGGTCCACGGCGCCAGCAGAAAACCGGACCGGCCGTGCCCGGCGGCGACCAGGGTCCGCTCGTCCAGGCGCTGCACCAGCGGCAGGTTGTCCGGTGTCATCGGGCGCAGCCCGGCGGCGCACTCGGCCAGCTCATACTCGCCCAACGCCGGACACACCGCGCACGCGTCGTCGAGCAGGTCACGCACTCCGGAGACGACCGGCGCGGTGTCACGTCCATGCTCGTATTGGGTGGCGCCGACCACCACCCCGTCGGCACGCGGAACCAGGTACACCTGACGCCCGTGTACGCGAGCACGGATTACCCGTTGCGGCAACGGCATACATCCTTTTCGCCAGCGCAGCCGCAGCACTTCGCCCTTCACCGGGCGCACCGGCAGGCCCGGCCACAAGGCGGGCGCGTCGATGCCGTTGGCGATCACCACCGTGTCGCCCTCGGCGCACGACAGGTCGCTCACCGGCGGTGCCCAACGCACCCCCAAACGCTCACACGCTGCGGACAGGGCGTCGAGCACCGCTCGGTTGTCCACGGCCAGTTCGGTGGGCGCCCGGAAACCATGCCGAATGCCCTGTGCCAGCAGCGGTTCGACGTCGCGGGCGGCCGACTCCCAGACCACCGGATGCCCTTGCGCCGAGAGCCAGTCCGCGACGGTGCGCAGGTCGGCGACATCGGCCCGGTCAACGGCCACCACCAGTGACTCGCGGGCAGTGACCACCTGCGGCGGCAGGCCGTCGAGAAAGCCACCGTCGCGCCACAGCCGCAGCGAGTCCAGGCCCAGCCGCAACAACCGCTCTTCACCGGGCCAGCCTTCGCTGTGCGGTGCCAGCATGCCGCCGGCTACCCAGGATGCGCCTTTGTCAGCGGTGCGGTGCACCCGTACCGACCAGCCGGCCTGGGCCGCCCGCCGGGCCACGGCCAGGCCGATGACGCCGCCACCGATGACGGCCAGGTCTATTGGCATCGTCGGCCTCCCTTCGCCGGCATGATCCGGATCAGGTGTGACGGTAAGGGCAGGTCCAATCGCTCGATCGTGCCCACTCTCAGCCCCGCTCACCCGGGACTCCCGTGCTCTTCGGACTCCACGCTAGCGCGATACCGTCGCGGTGTGCATCAACGCCTTACCCGTCTGGGGGCGGCCCGGCTGTATCTGTGTACCGACGCGCGCCGGGAGCGTGGCGATCTGGCCCAGTTCGCCGACGCCGCCCTGGCCGGCGGCGTGGACATCATCCAACTGCGTGACAAGGGGTCGGCCGGCGAACAGCGGTTCGGCCCGCTCGAGGCGCGCGACGAGCTGGCAGCATGCGAAGTCCTCGCCGACGCCGCCCGCCGGCACGCAGCCTTGTTCGCCGTCAACGACCGGGCCGACGTCGCCCGCGCGGCCGGCGCCGATGTGCTGCACCTCGGGCAGGGCGACCTGCCGCTGGATGTGGCACGCGCAATCGTGGGGCCGGACACGCTGCTGGGCCTGTCCACCCATGATCGCGACCAGCTCGCCGCGGCTGCCGGCAGCAACGCCGACTACTTTTGCGTCGGCCCGTGCTGGCCCACGCCGACCAAGCCCGGTCGCGAGGCGCCCGGCCTGCAGCTGGTCCAGGCGGCCGCCGCTTTGACCGCCCACCTCCACAGCGACAAGCCGTGGTTCGCGATCGGCGGCATCGACGCGCAACGGCTTCCCGAGGTGCTCGACGCCGGAGCCCGGCGCGTCGTGGTGGTGCGGGCGATCACCGCGGCCGAGGACCCGCGGGCCGCGGCGCAACAACTCAGGTCGGCGCTTGCAGCAGCGGAGTGATCCGGCGACTCAGCTGCGAGGGCGCCTGACCAGCGTCACCCGGCATGCACCAGACGAAGACCCCAGACTCGATTTCGATGGTGCGCGGCAGGTGCTGGCGCCGTTCGTCGCCGTGGCCCAGCGGCACTAGCGCCGTGGCCGTGCGCAGCCGTTGCCAGCTCGCCGCGAAGCCGGGGTGCAGCGGCAGCTCGCCCACCTCGTCCTCGGCCACCCAGCGCATTTCGGCGCTTTCCCGGTTGGGCACCGTGTGCAGCAACTCGTTAGCATCGGCAACCACGGTGGTATAGGTCCAGCGGGCACCACCGAGCCCGGACACCTCGGTGGTGACCACGGCCGCGCGCACGGCTAGTCGCTCGGTCAGCAGGCCGGCCTCCTCATGCGCTTCCCGGACCGCCGTCTGCTCCGGCGTCTCGTGGCTGTCTCGGGCACCGCCCGGCAGACCCCAGGTTCCGCCCTGATGACTCCACACCGCCCGATGCTGCAACAGCACCGCGGGGGTGCCGTCGGGCCGCGGGGCCCGCACCAGCAAACCCGCCGCACCATAGCGGCCCCAGTAATGGGCGCCGCTGTGGGAAATCACCCAGCCGTCACCGTCGCCCTGCACGAGTTCAGGATAGGCAGGCGGTGCAACCCCCGGAGCGCGGTCAATTGCTCCGCATCCCCCCATCCGCCGGAACATCCTCTTAGAATTCGCTTATATCGGATGGTGCAGCGAATGACGTCGTTCTTAGTGGCCGAAAGATGGGGGCTGATCACACGTGACGGTTGAGCTGGCGCACCCGACGACCGAGCCGCAGGGGTCGCGGTCGCCGGCCGAACCGGCCCATCCGCGATGGTGGTTCATCTCCACGACGCCGGGCCGCATCCTGACCATCGGCATCGTTTTGGCAGCTCTCGGCGGGGCCAGCGCGTTTGCCACCTCGACGACCATCAACCACCGGCAGCAAGTGCTGACCACGGTGCTCAACCACACCGAGCCGCTGTCTTTCGCCGCCGGGCGGCTGTACACCACCCTGTCGGTGGCCGACGCCGCAGCGGCCACCGCGTTCATCGCCGAAGCCGAGCCCCAGCCCGTCCGGCAGCGCTACGAACAGGCCATCACCGACGCGGCGGTCGCCGTGACCCGAGCCTCCAGCGGGCTCACCGATGAACCGCTGGTGCAATTGCTGGGCCAGATCAACGCCGAATTGGCCGTCTATACCGGTCTGATCGAAATCGCGCGTACCAACAACCGGGAAGGCAACCCGGTCGGTTCGTCGTATCTGTCGGAGGCGTCGGGGCTGATGCAATCGACCATCCTGCCCGACGCGGCGCAGCTCTACGAGGCGACGTCGGAACGGGTGGACAGCGAAACCACCGCGTCCACTCAGATCCCCGCGCCGGTGATCCTGGTGGTCGCCACCACCGTGGTGTTCGGACTGTTCGCCCACCGGTGGCTGGCCAGGCGCACCCGGCGCCGGATCAACCCGGGCCTGGTCGTGGGCGGACTCGCTATCCTCATCATGGTGGTATGGGTCGGAACCGCACTAACTATCTCCACAGCCGCCAGTCGGAGCGCCAAGAACACCGCCGCCGACTCGCTGAAGATCGTCACCAACGTCGCAATCACCGCCCAGCAAGCACGCGCCGACGAGACGCTGTCGCTGATCCGTCGCGGCGATGAAGAAAAGCGCAAGCAGTCGTTTTACCAGCGCATCGACTCCATGCACCAACAGCTCGACCAGTACATGGCCCGCAGTGATGCCGTCGACAAACCCGACCTGGAAGGCGCCGACCAGTTGTTGCTTCGCTGGCGTCAGGCCAACGACCGGATCAACTCCTACATCTCGGTAGGTAACTATCGAGCCGCCACCCAGGTAGCTCTGGGCAGCGGTGAGAACGATTCCACCCCGGCGTTCGACAAGCTCGAAGATCAGTTGGGCAAGGCCATGGACCAAAGCCGGGCCCAACTGCGCAACGACGTCATCAGCGCACGCGGCGGGCTGTCCGGCGCCCAGGTTGGAGGTGTGGTGCTCAGCCTCGGCGCCGCCATCGCGGTGGCGCTGGGCCTCTGGCCTCGGCTGAAAGAGTATCGATGATGATCCGCCGGCCCAGGCTTCGGCGAGCGTGCTCCTATTTCGGGGTGCTCGCCACGACGGTCGTGCTAGCCGGTTGCGGGCACACGGAATCGCTCACGGTGGCCACCGTGCCGACGCTGCCGCCGCCCACACCGGTCGGCATGCAGCAGTTGCCGCTGGAGCAGCCGCTGCCGCCGGACGATCCCAGTCAAGGCTGCGATCTGACGGCCAGCTTGCGGCCCTTCCCCACCAAGGCTCAGGCGGACGCCGCGGTCGCCGACATCCGCGCCCGCGGCAGGCTGATCGTCGGGCTGGACATCGGCAGCAACCTGTTCAGCTTCCGCGACCCGATCACCGGCGAGATCACCGGTTTCGACGTCGACATCGCCGGCGAGATCGCGCGGGACATCTTCGGCGCCCCCTCGCATGTCGAGTACCGGATTCTGTCGTCGGACGAGCGCATCACCGCACTGCAGCAGTTCGAAGTCGACGTCGTCGTCAAGACCATGACCATCACCTGCGAGCGGCGCAAGCAGGTGAACTTCTCCACCGTCTATCTCGACGCCAACCAGCGCATCCTGGCGCCGCGGGACTCAACGATCGCCAAGGTGAGCGACCTGTCCGGGAGGCGCGTGTGCGTGGCCAAGGGCACGACATCGCTGCATCGAATCCGGCAGATCGACCCGCCGCCGGTCATTGTGTCGGTGGTCAACTGGGCCGACTGCCTGGTGGCCATGCAGCAGCGCGAGATCGACGCCGTCAGCACCGATGACTCGATCCTGGCCGGGCTGGTCGAAGAAGACCCCTACCTGCACATCGTCGGACCCAACATGGCCAACCAGCCCTACGGCATCGGGGTCAACCTGAACAACACCGCGCTGGTGCGGTTCGTCAACGGCACTTTGGAACGCATCCGCCGGGACGGCACGTGGAATACCTTGTACCGCAAGTGGTTGACGGTGTTGGGCCCAGCTCCCGCCCCGCCCACGCCGAGGTATGTGGACTGATGGCCGAGTTACAGAAACGGACCGAACAGTCCGAATCCGCCTCCGAAGACGCCGGCACCCCACCGCCGGACACGCAGGGCGGCCCCACGACCGGGCGCATCCAGGCCACCCAGGCGCTGTTTCGTCCCGATTTCGATGACGACGACGACGACTTTCCGCACATCTCGCTGGGCACGCTAGACACCGAACCCCAAGACCGGATGACGGTGGCGACGCGAGTGCTCCCGCCGGTCCGGCAGCTCGGCGGTGGCCTGGTCGAGATCCCCCGGGGCCGGGATATCGACCCGCTCGATGCGCTGATGACCAACCCGGTGGTGCCGGAGGCCAAGCGCTTCTGCTGGAACTGCGGCAAGCCCATCGGCCGGTCGAGCGAGGACGGCCAGGGGGCCTCGGAGGGCTGGTGTCCCGCCTGCGGCAGCCCCTATTCGTTTCTGCCGCAACTAAATCCGGGGGACATTGTCGCCGGCCAATACGAGGTGAAGGGCTGCATCGCGCACGGCGGCCTCGGCTGGGTCTACCTGGCGGTCGACCACAACGTCAACGACCGGCCGGTGGTGCTCAAGGGCCTGGTGCATTCCGGGGACGCGGAGGCCCAGGCGATCGCGATGGCCGAACGGCAATTCCTGGCCGAGGTGGTCCACCCACAGATCGTGCAGATCTTCAACTTCGTCGAGCACGTCGACCGGCACGGGGATCCGGTCGGCTACATCGTCATGGAGTACGTCGGTGGGCAGCCGCTCAAGCACGGCAAGGACCAGAAGCTGCCCGTCGCCGAGGCTATTGCCTACCTGCTGGAAATCCTGCCCGCGCTGAGCTATCTGCACTCCATCGGCTTGGTCTACAACGACCTGAAGCCGGAGAACATCATGCTCACCGAAGAGCAACTCAAGCTGATCGACCTGGGCGCGGTGTCGCGGATCAATTCGTTCGGTTATCTCTACGGCACCCCCGGCTTCCAGGCCCCCGAGATCGTGCGGACGGGCCCGACGGTCGCCACCGACATCTACACGGTGGGCCGCACGCTGGCGGCGCTGACCTTGAACCTGCCCACCCGCAATGGCCGCTACGCCGGCGGCCTGCCCGAGAACGACCCGGTATTGGTCGGCTACGACTCCTTCCGCCGGTTGCTGCGCCGCGCCACCGACCCAGACCCGCGGCGCCGGTTCGTCAGCACCGAGGAGATGTCCACCCAGTTGATGGGCGTGTTGCGGGAAGTGGTCGCCCAGGACACCGGAGTGCCGCGGCCCGGTCTGTCGACCATCTTCAGCCCCAGCCGCTCGACATTCGGGGTGGACTTACTGGTCGCGCACACCGACGTGTACCTGGACGGTCAGGTCCATTCGGAGCGGCTGACGGCCCGCGAGATCGTGACCGCGCTGCAGGTGCCGCTGGTCAATCCGGCCGACGTCGCCGCCCCGGTGCTGCAGGCGACGGTGCTCTCCCAGCCGGTGCAGACCCTGGACTCGTTGCGGGCGGCCCGCCACGGGACATTGGACGCCGACGGTGCCGAGTTGTCCGAGTCGGTCGAGCTGCCGCTGATGGAAGTGCGGGCGCTGCTGGACCTGGGTGACGTGGCCAAGGCCACCAGAAAGCTCGACGACCTGGCCGAGCGGGTCGGCTGGCAATGGCGGTTGGTCTGGTACCGGGCCGTCGCTGAACTCCTCACCGCCGACTACGGGGCGGCCACAACGCATTTCACCGAGGTACTGGACACCTTTGCCGGTGAGCTGGCGCCCAAGCTGGCCCTGGCCGCGACCGCGGAGCTCGCCGGCAACAGCGACGAGCACAAGTTCTACCAAACGGTGTGGAAGACCAACGACGGTGTGATCTCGGCGGCTTTCGGGTTGGCCCGATCGCTTTCCGCCGAAGGCGATAGAGCCGGCGCGGTCCGCACACTGGACGAGGTGCCGCCCACTTCAAGGCATTTCACCACCGCGCGGTTGACCAGCGCGGTGACCCTGCTGTCCGGCCGGTCCAAGAGCGAGATCAGCGAGGAAGACATCCGCGACGCCGCCCGCCGCGTCGAGGCGCTACCGCCAACCGAGCCGCGCGTGCTGCAGATCCGCGCTCTGGTGCTGGGCTGCGCGATGGACTGGCTGGAAGACAACAAGGCCAGCACCAACCACATCCTCGGGTTTCCGTTCACCAAGCACGGACTGCGACTGGGGGTCGAGGCCTCACTGCGCAACCTGGCCCGCGTCACGCCCACCCAACGGCACCGCTACGCGCTGGTGGACATGGCGAACAAGGTACGGCCCACCAGCACGTTCTGATTGCGCCGCCGCCGCTGTCCTGCGCCGCCCCTGTCCTGGGCTTCCCTCCACTGGGTGTGAATCGTTGGCGGCGACACGCCGGGCAGCCCCTCCCTGAGCGCACACTCAAAGCCCTGAGCGCACACTCGATTCCGCCAGCGCGGCTTTGACCCGGCGGACGATGTCGGCGGGATGGTCCTCCGCGACGACCCGGATGACGATCCATCCCATGCGGGCCAGCATGTCGATTCGCCGAATGTCCTTGACGTATTGGCGTCGATCCGACCGATGCTGATCGCCGTCATACTCGACCGCGACCATCTGGTCCTCCCAGCCCAGGTCAAGGTAGGCGACCGGCATGCCGTCGAAACCCAACACCGGTATCTGGGTCTGCGGCCGCGGCAGACCCGCATCGATCAGCAGCAGCCGCAGGTAACTCTCCCGGGGCGACTGCGCGCCCGGGTCAAGGAGCTGCAGCGCGGTTTCCAGTTGCCGCAAGCCGGGCGAGCCCGGATGGCACTTTGCGACGCCCAGCACGTCGTCGACCTTGAAACCCGTTGCCCGGGCGAGCGCGTCGAGCCGGACAACGGCCGACCGGACGGCGCCGCGCCGGCCGATGTCGAAGGCGGTTCGCTCGGGTGTGGTGACCGCATAGCCGGCTATGGTCTGCGTCTCCCCGTCCAGCAACACCTCGCGCCGGGTCAACACCCCGCGGGGTGGGCGGGAATTGGTGTATGCCAGCTCGACGGGAACATCGTCGGGAATCCACTTGGCGCCGTGTAACGCCGCGGCGGCCGCTCCGACGATGGTCGCCGTCCCCTTCGACCACAGCCAAGCGGCGAGAATTCGCAGCTCGAGGGAAGGCTCGACGTCATTCGACAGGTACACATTGGGAAGCACCGCGCGAAAGCGGGTCCGCAGTTGATGCCGGGTGAGCGCCCGCGAGGCCAGCGCCATGCTGCCGATGAACGGTTCTTTCGGATCCCGCATGCCCTGCACGCTCGCACGCCGATCGGGCACGGCGGCTTCGGCTATCCACAGCGAAAACATAGGTGCATATCGCACAGTTATCTCATGCCCGGGCAGTCCACCGCGTGGATCACCACAGCGCGCATGCTGCGGCGGGCCGGGTTCGGCGTGACCGGACCCGAGGTCGACGCGGCGCTGACGAAAGACTGGCCGGGCTATGTGGACGCGGTCCTTCAGGCCAGCCCAGACGCAGACCCGGGTGCGGTCGCCACCCCAATGCCCACCCTGGAACCGCCCCAACCACCGGGCAAGGGCGCCCCACAAGCGGCCCGTAAGCAATACAACCACCAGCTGTCCGAACAGCAACGCGTCCTGGCCGATTGGTGGCTGCGCCGCATGCTCAGTGTTCAGCAACCCATTCACGAGAAGTTGACTCTCTTGTGGCACAACCACTTTGCGACCTCGGCGCAAAAGGTCCGGATCGCTGCGTACATGGCCGCACAGAATCAGAAGTTGCGCACCATGTCGCTGGGCGACTTCCGCACGTTGGCCTACGCCATGCTGACCGACGCCGCGATGCTGCGCTGGCTGGATGGGCAACGCAGTACCGCCACGGCTCCCAACGAAAACCTGGCCCGCGAATTCATGGAACTGTTCGCCCTGGGCCACGGCAACGGCTACACGGAGGACGATGTGCGCAACGGCGCCCGAGCGCTGACCGGATGGGTGATCGACGCCCACGGGCAAACCTCGATTGCGCCCAAACGCCGGGACCGCAGCGCCAAAACGCTGTTCGGGCTGACCCGCGACTTCGACGCCGCCGGATTCTGCGACACCGTGCTGGCCCAGCCCAAATCAGCGGAGTACGTCGCGGGGCGCCTGTGGCGGCAACTGGCTTCCGACGACACACCGTCACCCCAGGTGCTCGACCGTCTGGTCGCCGCCTACGGTCCGGGGCGAAACCTGCGGGCGCTGACCAAGGCGACCTTGACCGATCCGGAGTTCACCGGCAGCCGCGCCACGGTGGTCAACACCCCGACCGAATGGCTGGTGGGCGTGATCCGAGCACTGCGGGTGCCGGTCGACGACTCCGCACGGATGACGATGATCGACACGACATTACGGGCACTGGGCCAGCGACCGTTCTACCCGCCGAGCGTCGGCGGCTGGCCCAGCGGTCAGGTGTGGCTGTCCACCGCAAGCGCCGCGACCCGCCTGCGCGTCGCGCGGCAGTTGGCGCATGCCGGTGACCTTTCGAGTATCGAAAACACCGCGCCAGGCGACCGCATCGACGCGGTCGGCTACCTGATGGGCGTCGGAGCGTGGTCGGATCGCACCGTCGCCGCGCTGCAGCCCCTGGTGCGTCGCCCGCCGCAGTTGGTCGCGGCCGCGGTCAACACTCCCGAATACCTGACGTCGTAGCGAGATTGACCATGTCCGCGATGAACCGCCGCAAGTTTCTGATCGCCAGTGCCGGCGTCGGCGCGGCCGGCCTGCTGTCCGGAGCCGTGGCCGTCGGGTGGCCCGATCTGCAGCGTGCCGCTCAGGACCGGCCGTTGCCCGAAGGCGCGGGCGTTCTGGTGATCGTCTCGCTGTACGGCGGCAACGACGGAATCAACACCTTAATCCCCTACGCGGACAACGTATACCATGATTCGCGGCCCGAACTTGCCTACGCGCCGGGCGATGTCCTACACCTCGACCAGCAGCTGGGCCTCAACCCGGCGATGAAGGGCTTGGCGCAGTTGTGGAGCCAGCGGCGACTCGCGGTGGTGCGCGGGGTGGGCTATCCGCAGCCGGATCACAGCCACTTCCGGTCCATGGACATCTGGCAGACGGCGTCGCCGGGCGAGCCGGTGCCGACCGGCTGGATCGGCCGCTGGCTCGACGCCACCGGCGACGACCCGCTGCGGGCGGTCAACATCGGGGCCGTCCTGCCCCCACTGGCGGTGGGGGCCAAGCACACGGCGGCCGCGATTTCACCGGGTGCCGCGTCGAACAAGGCAGAGCAATTCGACCCGATCATGGCCGCGCTGGGTGACGAAGATCCTGACGACACACCCGCGATGGCCGCCGTCTGTAACGCTTATCGCGCCGCGCGCACCACCGACGCAGCCTTCGCATCGGTCAAACTACCTGCCACGGAACAGAATTCGCTGGCCACACAGTTGGGCGTGGTGGCCGATGCGGTGAAGGCCCGCGTCCCGTCGCGGGTTTACACGGTGCAATTGGGCGGTTTCGACACCCACGCCGACGAGCGGGGGACCCAGCAGCGGCTGCTACAGACACTCGACGAGGCAGTAACCCGCTTCCTGCAAGCGATGGCCGGCGATCGCTACGGTCGCAACGTTGTCTTGATGACGTATTCGGAGTTCGGCCGTCGGGTGCGCGCCAACGCGTCGGCAGGGACCGACCACGGCACCGCCGGCCCGGTTTTCGTCGCGGGTGTGCCTGTCAAGGGCGGTTTCTATGGTGAAGAGCCCAGCCTCACCAACCTGGACAACGGAGACCTGAAGTACACCACCGACTTTCGCGACATCTACTACGAGCTACTGGCCCGGACCGTCGGCACCGATCCCACGCCGTCGGTCGGTGCCGGCCGCACCGGCCTCGGGTTTCTATGATCCCGCGAGCACGCTCACGCAGTCGCGGGCGATGGCGAGTTCTTCATTGGTGGGGATCACCAGCACGGCAATCGGTGAGTCGTCTGCCGAGATTTGCCGCGCGCCCTTGCCCGCGCTGAGGTTGCGCCGGTGGTCCAGTACGACACCCAGCTCCTCGAGGCCCGCCACGGCGTCGCGACGCACCGCCGGATCGTTCTCACCGATCCCAGCGGTGAAGGTGATCGCATCGGTGTGGCCGAGCACCGCTAGGTAGGCACCGATGTACTTGCGCAGCCGGTGGATGAAGACGCTGTAGGCCAACTGCGCCGCGGCGTCGCCCGATTCGATCATCACCCGCAGTCGCCGGAAGTCGCGCTCGCCACACAGGCCCAGCACTCCGGACTTCTCGTTGAGCATCGACTCGACCTCGTCCACACCCATCTTGGCGGTGTGCCACAGGTAGCTGACGATGCTCGCGTCAATGTCACCACTGCGGGTGCCCATCACCAAGCCTTCCAGCGGTGTCAGGCCCATCGACGTGTCGATCGGTCGGGAGCCCGCGATCGCCGAGGCCGATGAGCCGTTACCTAGATGCAGCACAATCTGTTTCACGCCGCTGCGGGGCCTGTCCAGGAAGATGGCGGCCTGCTCGCTGACGTACCGGTGCGAGGTGCCGTGAAACCCGTACCGACGAATCTGCCACTGCTGCGCCAATTCACGATCGATAGCGTAGATTGCGGCGGCCGGCGGGAGGTCATGAAAGAACGCCGTGTCGAAGACAGCGATGTGCGGAACGTCCGGCAGCAGCTTGCGCGCCACCTGAATTCCGGTGATCGCGGGCGGATTGTGCAGCGGGGCCAACTCGGACAGCTTTTCCAGTTCGGCGATCACCGCGTCGCTTACCGGTGTGGGCCGGTAGAACTTGTTGCCCCCGTGCACCACTCGATGACCGACAGCCATTAGGCCGCAGGCTTTCAGGTCGATACCGTCGCTGGCCAGCGTGTCGAATGCGCGATGCAGTGCTGCCTCGTGGTTGGCCACCGAAGACGACTCTTCCCCGATTCGATCGACGTTGCCCGTCGCCACCGCGACCGCGGAGTCGGGGTCGACCAACTGATACTTCAGCGAGGACGAGCCGGAGTTGATCACCAGCACCAGGCGGTTACCGGTCATGGACACCCTGCGCCTGGATCGCGGTGATGGCAATGGTGTTCACGATGTCTTCGACCAGCGCGCCGCGGGACAGGTCATTCACCGGCTTGCGCAAGCCTTGCAGCACCGGGCCGATGGCGATCGCTCCGGCACTGCGCTGCACCGCTTTGTAGGTGTTGTTGCCGGTGTTGAGGTCGGGGAAGATCAGCACCGTGGCGCGGCCGGCCACGGCCGAGCCGCGCAGCTTGGTGGCCGCGACCGACGGTTCAATCGCGGCGTCGTATTGGATCGGGCCCTCAACCGGGAGGTGCGGTGCCCGGGCACGCACCAAATCCGTTGCTGCTCTGACCTTCTCTACGTCAGCTCCGGTGCCCGAGTCGCCGGTGGAGTAGGAGAGCATCGCGACCTGCGGTTCGATGCCGAACTGGGATGCGGTGCGCGCGGAAGAGATCGCGATGTCGGCCAGCTGCTCCGGTGTCGGGTTGGGGATGATCGCGCAGTCGCCGTAGGCCAAGACCCGGTCCGGCAGGCACATGAAGAAAATGCTGGAGACCGTGGAGACATCGGAAACGGTCTTGATGACCTCGAATGCCGGCCGCACGGTGTGTGCTGTGGTGTGGGCAACGCCGGAGACCATGCCGTCGACCATGCCGTCATGCACCAGCATGGTGCCGAAATACGTTCCGTCCCGCATGATCTCGCGGGCCTGCTCAACGGTGATCCCTTTTGCTTTGCGCAGTTCGGCGTACTGGTCGGCGAACCGGAAGCGCAGATCGCTGCTGAGCGGGTCGATCACCTTGGCGTCGTCCAGGTCGACACCGAGTTCGCCGGCCCGCTGTCGCAGTTTGGCTTCGTCGCCCAGGATGGTCAGGTCGGCGACACGTCGCTGCAACACCCGGCCGGCCGACTTGAGGATGCGGTCGTCGTCGCCTTCGGGAAGAACGATGTGCTTGCGGTCCGAACGGGCCTGCATCGTCAAGCGGTGGATGAACATCTGCGGCGTGGTCACGGTCGGTATTGGAATGGCAAGGCGGGCAAGCAGGTCGGGGACATCGACGTAGCGATCCATCAGCTCCAGCGCGGTGTCAATCTTGCGCTGCGAGGTTGCCATGACCCGGCCGCGGGCCGAGGCGGCCGCGCTGGCCGTTTCGTAAGTGCCCAGGCTGGTGGCGATGATCGGCAGCCGCAGCCGCAACCCGGCGACCAGGGCCGCGATAGACGGGTGCAGCTCAAAGCCTCCGTTGAGGACGATGCACGACAACGACGGAAAGCCTTCGGCCGCATGGGCGCTGGCGACTGCGAGCACCACGTCGGAGCGATCGCCGGGGGTGATGACCGCCATCCCGTCGCTCAGCCGCTCCAGCACATGATCGGCGGTCATTCCGGCGACCAGCACGCCGGTGACCTCGCGCTCGCGCAGCGACTCCTCACCGCTGACCGGCGCCGCCTGCACGGCCTGTTCCAATTCGGCCACTGTCGGCGCCGACAGCAGCGGCTCCTCGGGGATCACATAGCTGCGCTGGGCGAAGGCCTGCAAAGCCTGGGCGACTGCCGCCAACTCGCTCGGTTCGCACCGGTTGGCGATCACCGCCGCGGTGTGGGCGCGCTGAGCGGACAGCTCGTCCAAGGACACCTCGACGACGCGGGCGACCTCCTCGGCGGTGCGCCCCTTACCGCTGACCGTCAGCAGCACCGGCGCGCCGAGGTTGACCGCGAGGCGGGCGTTGACCGAGAGTTCGGCGGGCCTGGTGACGTCGGTGTAGTCGCTGCCGACGATCACCACCGCGTCGCAGGCCTGGGCCATCGCCTGATAGGAGTCGACGATGCTGGCGATCGCGGCATCGGGGTCGGCATACAGCTGCTGGTAGGTCACGCCGACGCACTGCTCGTAGGACAACCCGGCGGAGGTGTGCTGCAGCAGCAGTTCCAGGATGTAGTCGCGGTCCTCGCCGAGACGCGTAATGGGCCGGAACACACCAACCTTGGCGACCGTCGCGGTCAACCGGTGCAGCACGCCCAGCGCGACGGTCGACTTGCCGGTCTCTGGCTCGGGCGCGGCGATATAGATCGCCGACGGTTCAGGCAAGTCGCCGCAGCCTGGGCGCCAGGTCCTTTTCGAAAAGGTCCAGGAACCGGAGCTGGTCGTGGCCCGGCGCGTGGAACGCCAGGTGGTTGAGGCCCCAGTCGACGTAATCCTTGACCTTCTCGACCGCCTCGTCGGGGTCCGACGCCACGATCCAGCGCTTGGCGACCTGCTCGATCGGCAGCGCGTCGGCGGCCTTTTCCATTTCGACGGGGTCGTCGATGCTGTGCTTCTGCTCGGCGGTCAGCGACAGCGGCGCCCAGAACCGGGTGTTCTCCAGCGCAAGCTCGGGATCGGGATCGTAGGAGATCTTGATCTCGATCATCTTGTCGATCTCGTCGACATCGCGATTGGCGGCCGCCGCGCCTTCTCGCACCGCCGGCATCAGCTTGTCCTTGTAGAGCTCCTCGCCCTTACCTGAGGTGCAGATGAAACCGTCGCCAGCGCGTCCGGCGTATTTGGCCACCGCGGGGCCGCCCGCGGCGATGTAGATCGGAACGCCGCCCTCCGGCACGTCGTAGATCGAGGCGCCCTTGAGCCGGTAGTACTCGCCGTCGAAGTCAACGCGGCCGCCCCGCCAAAGCTCGCGCATCAAGCGCACCGATTCACGTAGCCGGGCGAAGCGCTCCTTGAATTCCGGCCACTGGCCCTGGTATCCGGTGGCGATCTCATTCAGCGCCTCTCCGGTGCCCACACCGAGGAAGATGCGGTTCGGGTACAGGCAGGCCATGGTGGCGAAGGCCTGCGCGATGACGGCGGGGTTGTACCGGAAGGTCGGCGTGAGTACCGAGGTACCCAGCACGATCCGCTTGGTGCGTTCGCCGACGGCGGTCATCCAAGCCAGCGAGAACGGGGCGTGCCCGCCCTCGTGCCGCCACGGCTGAAAGTGGTCACTGACAGTGGCGCTGTCCATGCCGTGACCTTCGGCGGCGACGGCCAGTTCGACGAGTTCACGTGGTGCGAATTGTTCAGCGGAAGCTTTGTATCCAAGTTTCAGTTCAGCCACGAGTTCTTTCTACTCCTACACCCATGGTCGCGACCCGCTGCGCCCGGCTTCGCCGCGCTTGCGATCGCTCCCACACCCACGGTCACGACCCGCTGCCCCCGGCTTCGCCGCGCTTGCGATCGCTCCCACACCCACGGTCACGACCCGCTGCCCCCGGCTTCGCCGCACTTGCGATCGCTCCTACACTCGCGGGCATGGGAGCGGCGCCGACCCTTGTTCAGGTCACCGACACCGTGTACCTCGCGCAGGGCCACGCCGTTAACTGGACAGTGGTCGCCGACGACACCGGCGTCATGCTGATCGACGCCGGCTACCCCGGGGACCGCGAGGACGTGCTGGCCTCGTTGCGACAGTTGGGTTATGACGCTGCAGACGTGCGCAGCATCCTGTTGACGCACGCACACATCGACCACCTCGGCTCGGCGATCTGGTTCGCCAAGGAGTACGGCGTGAACGTGTATTGCCATGCCGACGAGGTCGGACACGCCCAGCGGGAGTATCTGGAGCAGGTATCGATTCTCGATGTGGCGCTGCGTATTTGGCGTCCGCGGTGGGCGGTGTGGGGCTTGCATGTGGTACGCAGCGGCGGCCTGATCCGCGACGGCATCCCGTCGGCCAAGCCGCTGACCGCCGAGGTGGCCGCCGCGTTACCGGGCCGCCCGATGGCCATTTCGACCCCGGGGCACACCAGCGGGCATTGCTCATATGTCGTCGATGGCGTGCTGGTCAGCGGCGACGCGCTGATCACCGGCCACCCACTGCTGCGCCGCAGCGGGCCCCAGCTGCTGCCGGCCGTGTTCAGCCGCAGCCAGCAAGAATGCGTGCGCAGCCTGAACGCGCTGGCCCTGCTCGATACCGAGGTCCTGTTGCCCGGTCACGGAGACGTGTGGCGCGGCCCGATCCGGGAGGCGACTGCTGCGGCCATTTCGCGGGCCAGCGCGGCATGACGCAGACCCACGTGGTCCGGCATATCGGCGCGCCGCGCGAGTTGGTGTATCGCGCGCTGGTGGATGCCGATGCGGTTGCGGCATGGCGCGTCCCGGACGGCATGGTGGCAGCGGTGCACTCGTTCGACGCCCGCGTCGGCGAACGAGCGGGTGGTCGAGGAGTTCGAGTTCGAGACGTCCGACCCCACGCTCGCCGGCCTGATGCGGATGACGACGACTCTCGCCGATCCTCCCAGCGGCACCGATGTGGTGGTGCTCCATGACGGCATACCGCCCGGCGTTTCGGCCGAGGACAACGAGATTGGAACCAGGATGGCGTTGGACAAGCTGGCCACCTTCGTCGCAGCGCCGCCCCCGCGAAGTCATTGACGCTCGGGCCTCAGCCACTTTTCGAACGCGATGGGGCGAAACGGGCCCCAGGACGGCAGCGGGTCGGCATCCACCCGGGTATATCCCGTCGCGTCATAGAGCCCCTCGGCCTCGGGTTGCCGATTGCCGGTGATCAAGTACAGCCGCCGGTATCCGCGCGCGACGGTCTCGGCCTCCAGCGCTGCCAGCAGGGCCCGCGCGTAGCCGCGGCGCCGGTGCGCCCGATCGGTCCAGATCCGCTTGAGCTCGGCGGTGTTGGCGTCGTAGCGGCGAAATGCTCCCCCGGTGACGGCCACCCCGCCGACCAGACCGATCAGCAACCCTCCGTCCGGTGGCGCCAATTCGGCCTCCGGCACCGGCAACCACTGCAGGTGTGTGGTCGGGGTGCCGCCGTATCGATCCGCGTATTCGAGCGCCAGTTCGGCCAGCAGCGGCTGTGCCAGCGGATCGTTGTGCGTGGCCGACACGAACCGGAGCTCAGCACTTGCGGCTGACTCGCGTGATTGGTGCACCATCTAACGATCCAACGTCTGTGTCCCGGCCGCATTCCATTCGCCTCAAACTCGCTGGTGGATTCGGGCCAGCGGTCTGGGTGCCCACCAGTTCAGGCCGCCGAGCACGTGCATGAACGCCGGTACCAGCAGCATCCGCACCAACGTGGCATCGACCAACACCGCGAGGGTCAGCCCGACGCCGAACATCCGCATGAACGAGACGTCGGCGGAAGTCAGAGCCGCGAACGAGATCGACATCAGCAGCGCTGCCGCGGTGATAACCCGACCGGTGCGTGCCAGACCCAACGCGATGCTCTCGTCATTGTCGATGCGGGTTCGGTTCGATGCCAGCCAGTGTTCGCGGATACGCGAGAGCAGGAAAACCTCGTAGTCCATGGACAATCCGAACGCGATGCAAAACATCAGCACGGGGACGTTTGCCACCAGGGTGCCGGTAGGCGTGGTACCCAATGCCCCCACGTGCCCGTTCTGGAAGATCCACACCAGAGCACCGAAGGCCGCGGTCAGCGAGAGCATATTGAGCAGCACCGCTTTGATCGGCAGCACCACACTGCCGGTGAGCAGGAAAAGCAGCACCAGCGTGACGACCGCGACGAAACCGAACACCAGCGGTAGCCGGGAGGTAATCCCGTCGACGGAGTCGCGATTCAGTTGCGCTATCCCGGTCATCAGTGCCTGATGGCCGCCCGGCAGGGAAATCGCGTGCAAATTGTCCAGTTGTGTCTCAGATGCTGCCGAATACAGCGGCGCGTTGCTGGCGACGGTGAGATAGGCGCTGCCGTCGGCGATTCCGCTGGGTGCCGTCGGTGGCCCTGACGGCTCACCGGCGATGTAGGTGCCCGTCGGTGCGGACACCGCGGTGACGTCGGGCACGCGGGACAACTGTGCGCCGTAGGTGTCCAGGTCTGCGGTTGTCAGGCCGCCGACCTGCGGGATGACCACCGTCACCCGGGTCTCTGAGCCGGTGCCTAAATCGCTGCGGATCCGGTCGGTGACCGCCCGTGCCGACGATGACGCCGGAAGTACCCGGCCGTCGGGGTAGCCCCATTTGATGCCAAGGAACGGGGCGCCGAGCGCGAGCAGAAGCGCGACGATCGCCAGGCCCATCGGGATGGCGTAGTGCATGGCCAGCTTCGCCGTCCGGTACCAGAAGCTCTGCTCAACGGGTTGCGGCCCCGGTTCGGGGCGGCCCAGCAGCCGGCGGCCGATACGCCACATATTGAGCGCGTCGATTCGGTTACCCAGCAACACGATTACCGTCGGTGCTACCACCACCGCGGCCAGGGCCGCGAATGCCACCACCGCAATGCCGGCGTAGGCGAACGACCTCAGGAAATACATCGGGAAAAGCGCCATCGCGATCAGCGCCAGGGCCACCGTCATCGCCGAAAACAACACGGTGCGACCGGCTGTCGTCATGGTACGAACCAGGGCCTCCTCGGGACGCATCCCCTCGGCCAGTTCGTCGCGATAGCGACTGAGGATCAGCAGCGTGTAGTCGATGGCCAACGCCAGGGCTAAGGCGACCGCCACGTTCAACGCGAAGACCGACACGTCAGTGACCAAGGAGACCGCGCGCAGTACCGCCAGTGAGCCTAAGATCGCGAACCCGCCTACAACCACTGGCAATGCCGCGGCCAGCAGGCCGCCGAATACCCAGACCAGGGCAACGAAACTCAGCGGGATCGCAATGGATTCCATTCGCAGCAAGTCTTTTTCGGTCTGCCGGTTGAGCTCGCCATAGATCAGTGCCATGCCGCCCGCTTGCACGCTCACACCGTCGCGGTCATGGGCTAGTCGGTCCGCTAAGGCTTGGGCATGCTTCGGGGCGCTGTTTTCACCACCGTTGAGTGCGGCCACAATCAGCGCGGACTTCCCGTCGGGGCTGACCATCCCCGGCGCCGGCTGCGGGCCGTCCCAGGGCGATGCCACCTGGGCGACGTAGGGTGAGTGGGCCAGGCATCGGACGATGTCGGTGCCCACGGATCGCGCGGCGCCGTCTTTGATGCCGTTCGGCGACGTCACCAGCAGCAGCATCTCCATATCACCCCGGTGGAACTTTTCGGCCAGAATGGCAGCGGCGCGGGCGGATTCGGAGGTGGGGTCAAGGAATCCGCCGCCAGACAGACTGGCCGCCGCTGGGACACCGAAGACGCCCGCAGCGGCCATGACCATGACTGCGGTCGCGATGACCCGTCGCGGCGCGGCGAGGGCGAGTCGGGCAAGTCCCGCTAGCATGCCTTGCCACCTTACGTCGCGCGGCGACCGAGGATGTCGGTTCAGCTTTAAATATGTTAAATATTAACTTACTGAAGCGACTGCCGCATCGCGGTGACGTACTCGGGGATGAACTCTGTTTGCGCAAGGAACCGCGATGAGTCCAGCCCCATCGTGCCGAGCAGATCACCGACGTCCCGCTCGACCGCGTCCCAATCGTGGGTGGCGAGATACTCTGGGACATAGTGGTATTCGCCCGGGTAGGTCAGGCTTGCCGGATCGACGTCCAGGCCGAATCGCCGCCAGTCATCGACAAACGCCCGCTCGGCCTCCTGCTGCAGCGGGGTCCAGGTAGGCATGTGATCGGCGGCGAACCGAGTGCCGAAGGTGCTCAGCGAAGTCACGTTTCTTCAGTAATCGGTCCTGCGGGGCGGCAAGTACCTGATGAGGAGTTGCTCGGCAATCCACACCGTGGGCTCGGCGGCGCCGAAACCAACCCGTCGCAGCGCTGCCGGCCAACCCTGTCTGAGATCTACGCCGACCGCCCGTCGATTCGCGGTCAAGTCGGCAGACAGCTCGCGGAGCACGTCGGATTTCAGAGTGAGCACCTGCGGCTGATCGATCTCATAGACGGTTGTCCCGTGCGGCCACCGCAACCGGTACGGCCGAGTGTCCAGACCCGACGCCAGAATCACCACCTGGCGGATGCCGTCGCGTCCCGCTTCGGCGAGAAACTCGTCCGCGAACCGGGGGTGCGCCGCACAGACATCCATGAACCCCGTCATCGCCGGGCTGCTCATCGTCTGCGGCGAACCGATCATCGTTGATCACCCGGACCAAGTGCTCCAGCCCGACGGCATGCACCAACGCCTCCGCGAACGGATCGTTCAGCAAGCCCTTGTTGGTGGCCACGGCCCGCGCGGTCGCGCCGAATGCCGCGGTCGCCCACACGTCGGCCGTCCGTGCCATCGGCTGCTCACACACCGGAGCGGCGCCGCAGGGTCATCCCCACGAGCACTCGCCAGCCCAGCAACAAAACGGCGGTGACCGATGCCGCCACCACCACGAAACTGGCTGCCACACCTGCCGAAGTCACTTTGCGCAACAGCATCCCGACCGCCACGGTGCACAGCCACACCACCACCCCGGTGGGCACCACCGCAGTGGGTTGTCGCCAACCGCGCGAGGCCAGCCACCCGACGAGCGTCCCGGTGAGAAATGGCCACGCCGTCGTGGCGACGCCGCCGATGCTGAGGCCTTCGTCGTGGCTGCGACGCCCGGCGGCACAAAACACCAGCACACCGATGATGTCCACAGCAAGCCAGGCCAACCGTCGCATGCAGCGAGAGTACCGGCGTGAGGATGTCGGAGTTAGTGGCAGGCTGAATGCTATGAGCACCGACAAACCCCCGGCCTTCGACCGATATGACCCGCTGGGCCTCGACGCCTCCCTGTCCGACGACGAGCTCGCGGTGCGGGACACCGTGAGGCAATTCTGCGCCGAGCATGTCACGCCCTACATTGCGGAGTGGTTTGAGATCGGCGACCTCCCGGTCCGCCAACTCGCCAAAGGGTTCGGCCAGCTCGGGCTGCTCGGCATGCACTTGCACGGCTACGGATGCGGTGGCGCCTCCGCCGTGCACTACGGCCTGGCCTGCACCGAGCTGGAGGCCGCCGATTCGGGCATTCGGTCGATGGTCTCGGTGCAGGGCTCGCTGGCGATGTTCGCGATCTGGAAGTTCGGGTCGCAGGAGCAGAAGCAGCAGTGGCTGCCGGGGATGGCCACCGGCGAACTTCTCGGCTGCTTCGGGCTGACCGAACCCGACGTCGGATCCGACCCGGCCGCGATGAAAACCCGCGCCCGGCGCGACGGCTCTGATTGGGTGCTCAACGGCCGCAAGCTGTGGATCACCAATGGCTCTGTCGCCGACGTCGCGATCGTGTGGGCCGCCACCGACGAGGGAGTCCGCGGTTTCGTCGTGCCCACCGAGACCCCGGCCTTCACCGCCAACACCATTCACCACAAGCTCTCGCTGCGGGCGTCGATCACCAGTGAGCTGGTGCTCGACGACGTCCGGCTGCCTGCCGACGCGCTGCTGCCCGAGGCGACGGGGTTGCGCGGGCCGCTGTCGTGCCTGTCGGAGGCGCGGTACGGAATCATCTGGGGGTCGATGGGCGCGGCGCGGTCGGCGTGGCAGGCCGCACTCGACTACGCCACGCAGCGCACCCAATTCGGCCGCCCGATCGCCGGGTTTCAACTGACCCAGGCCAAGCTCGTCGACATGGCGGTCGAGCTGCACAAGGGCCAGTTGCTGTCACTGCACCTGGGGCGGCTCAAAGACAGCGTCGGGCTGCGTCCCGAGCAGGTCAGCTTCGGCAAGCTCAACAACACCCGCGAGGCGCTCAAGATCTGCCGTACCGCTCGAACCATATTGGGCGGCAATGGAATATCGCTGGAATACCCGGTTATCCGGCACATGGTGAACCTGGAGTCGGTGCTGACCTACGAAGGCACCCCGGAGATGCATCAGCTCGTCCTCGGCCAGGCGTTCACCGGCTGCGACGCCTTCCGCTGACAGCTGTATCCGGAGGAAAATGATGCGCCACAGCCCGTACCGGGGCACACTAGGTGCGGCCGGAGGCCTGGCCAATGCCGAACGGGGAATCACTATGAGAACTAACGAATATCGGGTCGGTGCGAGTATCGCGTGCGTGCTGTCGCTCGGCGCTGTTTTCGGGACACCCGCGACGGCCGCAGATCCCAGCGTGGCGCTGCCACCGATGACCTCGAGTGGCAGTAGCCCGATCATCGGCGGAAGCAGCTCCGCCCAGCAGGGAATTTCGCAGCAACTGTTCAGCTTCGGTACTCCCAACGTGCAGGAGGTCGACGGCTCGGACGCGGCGCAATTCATCACCGCTGCCGCTGGGGTCAGCAACTCGCAGCTCTCTGCGCCGTTCTCGCTGTTGCGCCGGGGGTTGGCTTGCCAGGCCAACAACGCCGGGTTCGGGGCCCGCGCCTATCGACGCAATGACGGGCAATGGGGAGGCGCGATGTTGGTCGCCGCCAAGAGCGCCACACCGGACCCCGACGCCCTGGTCAGCTGCGCCAAGACGAATTGGCGCAGGGCCACTGTGGGTACGGAGACGTCGATGTGCGATGCCGGTTGGGCCACTCCCAACTCCTTCAGTAGCCACGCCGGGGAGACGTACTACATCATGCTCGCCGGCACCGCCGACGACTTTTGCAATGCCGTCAACGCGAAGTTCAAAGGCAGTTTCAGCGGGTGGCCGTTCTAGACGGCAGCGAAAGGCGAATGCTGCCAACGGGTTTCGCGGCCGACGTGTCCGGCTGGCGGAATCTCGGTCGTCATCGCGCGAGAGACGCTGTGACAGTTTCGTTTCCCGCTTCGTGTACTGCGCCACGTAGGTCACGCCCGCTCCTCACCCGGCATCGGTTGGCGGGCTCGGGCCGTGGCCGGGCATACCGGCCATCGGCAGAGAAGATTGCCGAACAACACCTGCGACGTTCGCCGGGGCGGCGTCGTACGGTGGACATGCGGTGAGGAGACTGTGAGACCAGAAGGTACGGACCGGAAGGGGTGAGTATGTCGCGCCATCGCGTCGTCATCATCGGAAGCGGATTCGGCGGCCTGTACGCGGCCAAGGGGCTCAAACGGGCCGACGTCGATATCACCCTGATCTCTAAGACCACCAGCCACCTGTTCCAGCCACTCCTGTACCAGGTGGCGACGGGCATTTTGTCCGAAGGCGACATCGCCCCTACCACCAGGCTGGTGTTGCGTAAGCAGAAGAACGTTCGGGTGCTGTGGGGTGACGTTAGCGCGATCGACCTGACCGCCCAGACCGTCACCTCGCATCTAATGGGCATGGAGACGGTGACGCCTTACGACAGCCTCATCGTGGCCGCCGGCGCCCAGCAGTCCTATTTCGGCCACGACGAGTACGCGGCGTACGCGCCCGGCATGAAGAGCATCGACGACGCCCTCGAGTTGCGCGGCCGCATCCTCGGCGCGTTCGAGGCCGCCGAGGTCGCCACCGACCCGGCGGAGCGGCAACGCCGGCTGACCTTCGTCGTCGTCGGCGCCGGCCCGACCGGGGTCGAGTTGGCCGGGGAGATCGTTCAACTCGCAGAACGCACCCTGGCCGGCGCCTTTCGGACCATCACACCCAGCGAGTGCCGGGTCATCTTGCTCGACGCGGCACCCGCGGTGTTGCCGCCCATGGGCCCCAACCTGGGGCTCAAGGCGCAACGCCGGCTGGAGAAGATGGACGTCGAGATCCAGCTCAATGCGATGGTGACCGCGGTCGACTACCTGGGCATCACGGTCAAGGACAAGGACGGCAGCGAACGCCGCATCGAATGCGCGTGCAAGGTGTGGGCGGCTGGCGTGCAGGCCAGCCCGCTCGGCAAGATCATCGCCGAGCAGTCCGACGGAACCGAAACCGACCGGGCCGGACGGGTGATCGTCGAGCCGGACCTGACCGTCAAGGGCCACAAGTACGTCTTCGTCATCGGTGACTTGATGTCGGTTCCCGGGGTGCCCGGAATGGCCCAGGGCGCCATCCAAGGGGCCCACTACGCCACCACGGTGATCAAACACGCGGTGAAAGGCGACGACGACCCGGCCAACCGCAAACCGTTCAAGTACGTCGACAAGGGCAGCATGGCGCTCATCTCCCGCTACAGCGCCGTCGCGAAAGTCGGCAAGGCTGAGTTCAGTGGCTACTTCGCGTGGTTGGCCTGGCTGCTGCTGCACTTGTATTACCTGATCGGCCACCGCAACCGGATCGCCGCCATGTTCTCCTGGGGACTGTCATTCCTGGGACGCACCCGCGGCCAGATGGCCATCACCAGCCAGATGATTTACGCCCGGTCGCTGACGGACTGGGTGGAACAGCAAGCCCAGGAAGGAACCCTGGCCGCGGCCGAGCGCGCCGAAGCGGCCGAACAGAAGGCAGCCGGTTAGCCCAGGGCCTCGGCGATGTCGGCGATCAGATCCTCGGTGGCCTCAAGCCCAACGGAGATGCGAACCACGCCGTCGCCGAGGCCGATCGCGGCGCGACCCTCCGGACCCATCGCCCGGTGTGTGGTCGTCGCCGGATGTGTGACAAGGGATTTGGCGTCGCCGAGATTGTTGGAGATGTCAATCAACCTCAGCTTGTCCAGTACCTGGAAAGCCCGTTGCTTGGCCGTACTTTCGGGGCAGTCGAGCGCGAAGGTGACCACCGTTCCGCCGCCGGACATCTGACGCTTGGCCAGATCGTACTGCGGGTGGGAGGCCAGATACGGGTAGCGAACCCAGCTAACCGCCGGATGCTCGGCCAGGAATTCCGCAATCCGCAGCGCCGAGGAATTGCACTGTTGAACCCGGATCGCCAGCGTCTCGAGGCCTTTCAGTAACACCCAGGCGTTGAAAGCGCTCATCGCCGGCCCGGTGTGCCGCATCAGCTTTTGCACCGGGCCGTCGATGTACTCCTTGTCGCCCAAGATCGCGCCACCGAGTACCCGGCCCTGGCCGTCGATGTGCTTGGTGCCCGAGTACACCACCACGTCGACCCCGAGCGGAAAGCCCTGCTGCAGTAGCGGCGTCGCAAAGACGTTGTCCAGCAACACCTTTGCGCCCGCGGCGTGCGCCAGCTCGACGACTGCGGCGATGTCCACCAACGATTGCATCGGGTTGGACGGGGTCTCGAAGAACACCGCCTGCGTTGGCTTCGACAGCGCCTGCTCCCATTGCGCGAGGTCGTCGCCGTCGACGAAGACGGTCTCGATCCCCCATCGCGGCAGGATCTCGTTGCACACCACGAAACACGACCCGAACAGGCTGCGCGCGGCGACCAGCCGGTCACCGGCGGCCAGCAATGCGCCCAGCGAGGTGAACACCGCTGCCATGCCGCTCGCGGTGGCGAACGCCGCGGGCGCTCCCTCGATCAGGCGCAAGCGCTCCTCGAACATCGTCACAGTCGGGTTTCCGTAGCGGGAGTACACATAATGGTCGAGCTCACCACTGAACGACCGCTCTGCAACGGCCGCCGATTCGTAGACGTAGCCGGACGTCAGATACATCGCCTCGGCGGTCTCTTCGAAACCCGATCGCATGAGTCCGCCGCGGACCCCGATGGTGGCTGGGCGGACGCCGTCGGGCAGCGCCTTGGGGGTGCGCACCGAGCTGACCTCCGGGCGGGTCATAGCTGCTTCCAGGGCAATCCGACTGCGCGCCAGCCGCTTTCCCCGCGATGACCTTGGGCGTTGAGAGGACCTTCAAAGCCGTCTAAGACGTTGAAGGCGGGGGTGATGCCCACCCCGGTCGCAGCCTGGGCGGCCCCAATCGAGCGCTGGCCCGAGCGGCACAGAAAGATCACCGGCCGCTCGCCCGCGTTTTCTACCGGCGGCATCCGGTCGCGCAATTCGTCGGCGAAGTTATCGTTGCGCTTCCCGTCGGTCGTATTCCACTCGATGAACACCGCCGCACGGCCAAGGCTGGATAGGTCGGGCACACCGACGAACCGCCATTCGGCGTCGGTGCGCACGTCGACCAGCACAGCGTCGGGGTTGTCGTTGAGCAGCTGCCATGCCTGGAGGGGCGTGATGTCTCCGGCATAGGAGCCTGCGTGCTCTGCGCTCATGCTCTTTGACCTCGTCCTTGGTGAGCCTGTGGGCCACAGTATCTGGGCTTGAGCGTAGAAGCCTCGGCGAGGGTCAGCGACGTGAGTCGCGCATCGCCAGCTTGGTTGCCACCTCGCGGGCCCTATCGCGTGCGACCGTCAGCTCCGGTGCGGTGGCCACTGCCTGAAATCCTCGCCGGAACACCCGAAGATCGCTCTCTGGCACGTCCAGTGCGCCGGCCAGTGCGGCGGCGACCGGTGAGCCACCCGTCTCTACCGCTCGGGCGGCTCCCGGCGAGATCATCATGGTGTCGACGGGCAGGCCGAGGATCGTCCGGGCCAGCAGCTCGAACGCCGATAGCCGCTGGCTGCGCACGGTCACCCAGGCACTGTCCGGCAGGCGTGGGGCGACGTCGGCGAAGTACACCTCTTCATCGTTGATCATCAGTTCCACCGCGAAGACGCCACGCCCGCCCAGCGCCTTGACGATTCGTGCGGCGATCGACTTGGCGGCGTCGGTCGCGGCCTGAGTCATCTGCTGCGGTTGCCAGGATTCCAGCACACCAGCATCGGCCCTGCGATGACCGATGGGTGAGCAGAATTCGATCACAGGACCACCGGGGCCGTCGCTGCGCACCGCGAGCAGGGTGACATAGAACTGGACTTCGACCACCGTTTCGGCCAGCACCAGGTGGCGCTCGGGGGCCACCTGGCTGGCCACCGCACGGTCCCAGGCGGCCCCGATCTCCTCGGGCCGGGTGACCATCGACTGGCCCGGCCCGACCGCCCCCGCCACCGGTTTGACCAGCAACGGATATCCGGCGTGGGCGCCCACCGCTTCCAGCTCACCGACCGATCCGGCGAACCAGAACGGCGCGGTGGGCAGGCCCAACTCGTCGGCGGCCAGCCGGCGTAGCCCCTCCCGGTTGGCGGTGAGCCGCGCGGCGCGAGCACTCGGTACCAGTTCGGTGCGCTCTAACCCGTCCAGGGCCTCCAGAACTTGGGTACCGACCGCGTCGGTGGCGATCACCACGAAGTCGGGATGCAGCCGGCCGACGACCTTGGATACCTGGTCTACGTCGGTCAACGGCACCACCAGCGACTGATCGGCCACCCCGTGCGCGGGTGCGTGCGGGTACTCATCGACCGCGATCACCTGTGCACCCAGCCGCCCCAAGGCGATCGCCAGCTCCCGGCTGAGCTCTCCGGAACCCAACAACATCACTCGCGGCCTGACGTCGGCTTCGGCTTCCGGGCCATGCGGAGTCACGACGATCGCCGCGGTTTTGTCTTCTGGTCCGTCAGTCACGCCGTCAGTCACCGCTCAAGGATAGGTCCGCCGCCGGTCAGGGCTGGCTGCCCGGCTTCTAGGGCTGGCCGGGCTAGGGCTGGCCGGGAAGCAGCCGCACCATCAGCCCGTTGCCCTCGGCCAGCACCGTGTCGTCGCCGTCGAGCAATTCCGCGGCCACGAACGCCTTGCGGCCTTCGGTGCTCGTGACCCGGCCGCGCACCACCAACGGCGCATCGATCGGGGTGACCTTGCGATAGTCGACATGCAGGAAGGCCGTCCGGCTGATCGGCCGTCCGGCGGCGTGCGTGATCATCCCGAACGTGTGGTCGAACAGCAGCGGCAGCACACCGCCGTGCACCGCATGGTTGCCGCCGACATGAAACCGGGTGAAATGTCCCCGCATTTCAACACCGTCGGGCTGATAGCGGGTCAACGTCCAGGGTGGGAGCAGCAGGCTTCCCATGCCGGGGAGGTCCGGTGTGCGCCCCGCCGGCGCTTTTCCTTCGTCGGCTTGAAACGGGCCCAGCAACTCCACCAGCGCGGCCACCCGGTCGGCCGCATCGTCCCACACGTCATCCGCCGGGTCAGCGGATACGGCAAGGTCCTGCAGCTGACGCATCGCCGCGACGAACCTGCCGAAGCCCGGACCCGGGCTCGCCGGGCCGTATTCCGGAAAGCCGCCGTGATGAGTGTATTCGGGGTCGAGGTCTTGCGGATTCGGCTCGGCATCCGTCACGGGCGGGCCGCCAGGACGTCGCGGCGCACGATCGTCTGTTCCCGCCCCGGCCCCACGCCGATGCACGAAACATGGGCTCCGGCAAGCTCTTCCAGGCGTAACACATAGTCGCGGGCTTTGGCGGGCAAGTCGTCGAAAGCACGCGCCCCCGAGATGTCCTCCCACCAGCCGGGTAGCTCCTCGTAAATCGGCTCAGCACGAGCGAGATCGCTTTGCGTCATCGGCATTTCGTGGGTGCGCACCCCGTCGAGCTGATAGCCGACACACACCGGCACCGTTTCCAAGCTGGAAAGCACGTCGAGTTTGGTCAGGAAGTAGTCGGTGATGCCGTTGACGCGGGTGGCGTAGCGAGCGATGACGGCGTCGAACCAGCCGCAGCGCCGGCGCCGGCCGGTGGTGACCCCGAACTCGCTGCCGGTCTTGGACAGGTACTCACCGTTCTCGTCGAACAGCTCGGTGGGGAACGGACCGGAACCCACCCGGGTGGTGTATGCCTTGAGGATTCCCAGCACGGTGCTGATCCGGGTGGGGCCGATGCCAGAACCCACGGCGGCGCCGCCGGCCGTCGGATTCGATGACGTCACATAAGGATACGTGCCGTGGTCGACATCGAGCAGGGTGCCCTGCGAGCCTTCCAGCAATACCGTCTCGCCCGCCTCGAGCGCGGCGTTGAGCAGCAATCGGGTGTCGGCGATGCGGTGCCGGAAGCCCTCGGCCTGTTGCAGAAGGGCTTCGACCACCTGGTGGGGATCCAGCGCCCGACGGTTGTAGATCTTCACCAGGATCTGGTTTTTGAGCTCCAGCGCAGCCTCGATCTTGTGGGTCAGCACCTCGGGGTCGAGGACGTCGGCGACCCGGATTCCGATTCGGGCGATCTTGTCTTGGTAACACGGGCCGATGCCACGGCCGGTGGTGCCGATCTTCTTGTTGCCCATGTAGCGCTCGGTGACCTTGTCGATCGCGACGTGGTACGGCAACAGCAGGTGGGCATCGGCGGAGATGAGCAGTCCGGAGGTGTCGACGCCGCGGTCTTCGAGCCCCTTCAGCTCGTCCAGCAGCACCCCGGGATCCACCACCACACCATTGCCGATGACGTTGGTGACGCCCGGGGTCAGCAGACCCGACGGGATCAGGTGTAGCGCGAAGTTCTCACCAGTGGGCAGGACGACGGTGTGCCCCGCATTGTTGCCGCCCTGGTAGCGCACCACCCATTGCACGCGCCCACCGAGCAGGTCAGTGGCCTTACCTTTGCCCTCGTCACCCCACTGGGCGCCGATGAGGACGATTGCCGGCATGACTTGCTCCCGCCTAATCCCACCTGTTGCAGCCTGCTTATTGTGGTCCAGCCGGTGACCCACCTTAGCCCAGGAGGTTGCGAGCGACGCATGGAAACCGTGGCGGTGTTGGTGTTCGGCGATCGGCCGATGCCAAGGCCACTGACGGGCCTTCCGGTCCTCACGGCGGATATCGTCGCCGCGATAGGCCCGTACCGACGGTTGGTGGTGGTGGGCGGAGACCCCGACCTGGCCGCCGTGCTGACCCAGCTCGTGCGCGCCGAGCGGCTCGACATCGAGGTCGCGTACGCGCCGCGCCGCCGCACCCGGGCGACCCGGCGCTACCGGGTGGCCGCCGGCCGCCGGGCGGCGCGCCGCGCTCGGCGGGGTTCGGCGCAGCGGGTGACCCTGATCCGCGACGAGACCGGCTCGGTGGTCGTCGGCCGGGCCAGCTGGCTGCCCCCCGAGGGCCGGCCGCTCCTGCACGGCGAGGCCGTCGTCGACGACACCACGCTGTTCGACGGCGATGTCACAGTGGTCCACATCGAGCCGACGCTGGCGATGCCGGGGCTGCGGGCGTCGGTGCGGCGCCCGTTCTGGCGGCGGTGGGTCGCCGGCCGGGCCGCCCAACTGGGCAGCACCGGTGTCATCGTGGTGCGCGATGGTGTCCCCGCGGACCGCGCGGCCCGCCGCTCGACGTTCTACCGCCACGTCGAAGGCTGGCTGCTGGTCCGATAGTTTCGACCGGTGACCTTGCCCGCGCGGCGTGAATCGGTGCGACCCAGCCCCATCTTCTTGGCCCTGGTGGGTTTGACCGCGGTCGGGGGGGTGCTCGCCTGGCTGGCCGGGGCCAGCGCGCGACCGCTGGCTTATGCCGGGGTGTTCATTTTCGTGATCTCCGGCTGGCTGGTGTCGTTGTGCCTGCACGAATTCGGGCACGCGGTGACCGCCTGGCGGTTCGGCGACCACGACGCCGCCGTGCGCGGGTACCTGACGCTGGATCCGCGACGCTACAGCCATCCGGCGCTTTCGTTGCTGCTGCCCATGGTGGTCATCGCGTTGGGAGGGATCGGCTTGCCGGGCGCCGCGGTGTATCTGCACACGTCGTTCATGACCCCAGCCCGTCGCACGATGGTCAGCCTGGCCGGTCCCGCGGCCAACCTGCTGCTGGCCGTGCTGTTGCTGCTACTGACCCGGCTGTTTTACGACCCGGCGCACGCGGTGCTGTGGGCCGCGGTGGCGTTCCTGGGATTCCTCGAACTCACAGCCGTGTTGCTCAACTTGCTGCCCATCCCGGGACTGGACGGATACGACGCCCTGGAACCGCATTTAAGTCCCGAGACGCAGCGGGCGCTGGCACCGGTCAAGCAGTGGGGCTTTTTTATCCTGCTATTCGTGCTCTTGGCGCCGGGGCTCAACCAATGGTTTTTCGGGCTCGTGTACTGGTTTTTCGATTTTTCCGGTGTGCCGCACTGGCTGGCGGCCGCGGGCAACTTGCTGACCCGCTTCTGGACCCGCTGGTTCTAACCCTTGCAATATATGCGTTAGTACGCATATATTCACGGCATGGGCGCCGGGCACAATCACACCCCCGCCGAGACCGACTCGTCTCGGCTGATCCCCCGCATGATCTTGGCCGCAGCGATCCTGGCAGCGTTCTTTGTCGTGGAACTGACCACCTCGATATTGATCAACTCGATGGCACTGCTGGCCGACGCCGGGCACATGCTGACCGACGTGGTCGCGGTGTTCATGGGGCTTGCCGCCGTTACGCTGGCCAAACGCGGCAGCGCATCACCCGCGCGCACTTACGGCTGGCACCGCGCCGAGGTGTTCACCGCCGTCGCCAACGCGGGCCTCCTGATCGGCGTGGCGCTGTTCATCCTGTGGGAGGCGATCCAGCGGCTCAAGGAACCCCCCGCCGTTCCCGGCTTGCCGATGATCGTGGTGGCGCTGGCCGGATTGGCCGCCAACTTTGTGGTGGCGCTGCTGCTGCGCTCACACTCCGAGGGCAGCCTGGCGGTCAAAGGCGCCTACATGGAGGTCGTCGCCGACAGCGTCAGCAGCCTGGGCGTGCTGATCGCCGGCATCGTCACCGTCACGACGCGCTGGCCCTACGCCGACGTGGTGGTGGCCGTGTTGGTCGCCATCTGGGTGCTGCCACGCGCGATCTCACTTGCCCGCGCTGCGCTGCGCATCCTCTCCGAGACCTCACCGGCCTATATCGACGTGGAGGAGCTGCGCTCCGCGCTGGGCGCCGTTGACGGGGTGACGGAAGTGCACGACCTGCATGTATGGACGCTGTCGCCCGGCAAGGACATGTGCACCGCACACTTGACCAGCGCTGGCGACTCCGCGCGAGTGCTGCACGACGCCCGCGCGGTGCTCTCGGCGCGCGGCCTGGACCACGCCACCGTTCAGATCGATTCCCCGGACGAAGCCGGGTGTTCGGAAACCTTCTAAAGCCCCAGCGCCGCCCGCGCCCCCGGGTCGCAGTCGTCGAGTAGATCCAGGCAGCGTAGGTACTCGTCGGTTTCGCCGATGGTGTCGGCAGCCCGCGCCAGGGCCGCCACGCAACGCAAGAATCCGCGATTGGGCTCGTGCGAATACGGCACCGGACCGAAGCCCTTCCAGCCGTTTCGGCGCAGCTGGTCCAGGCCGCGGTGGTAGCCGGTGCGCGCATACGCGTAGGCCGTGATGGCCTTGTCGTCGGCCAGCGCTTGCTCGGCCAGCACCGCCCAGGCCACCGAGGCCGACGGATGCGCGGCGGCGACGATCCCCGGTTTCTCGCCGGCGAGCAGCTCGGCCTCGGCATCGGGATCGCCGGGCAATAGGGTCGGGTCAGGTCCCAGCAGGTCTCCCATCCGCGTCATGACTTCCATTCTGCAGCTGCCTCGTCTGGCCCGGACGGCGCACCTCGACCAATACGCCACGGCGGTGGGTAGGTCGCTAAGCTCTCCAACTACCCCAGTCGAAGCGAAGGACAGCAGCAGTGGATCCACACGAATCTCGGAGCGAGCCGAGCGACGAGCGGGCCACCGAATCCGACGAGGCCGCAACCGAGAACGTCCCCCTGGTACCGAGCGACTACGAGACCGAGACGGTGGTGATCAACAAACCGGACTCGGGCGGGGATCTTGGTGATCCTCTGGAGACGCCGGACGGGACATCACGCGAACGCCGCTTCACCGCGCCCGGATTCGACGCGAAAGAAACCGCCGTCATCGCCACCACCCCGGAGCCCGCCACCGAAGTCTTCACGACACCGCCGGAACCGGACGGCCCGACAACACAGTTTGGGCCCCCTCCCAAACCGGCCGTGCCGCAATCGATCCCGCCACGGCTGGGCGGAAAGCTCCGGACATCCAGACAGTTCAACTGGGGCTGGGTTCTGGCGATTATTGTGATCGTGCTGGCGTTGGCGGCCATCGCCATCCTGGGCACGGTGTTGCTGACCCGCACCAAACACACGAAAGTCTCGCAGGAAGACCAGGTCCGCCACACCATCCAAAGCTTCGACGCCGCGATCCAGAAGGGCGACCTGACCACGCTGCGCACCATCACCTGCGGCACCACCCGCGACAGCTATGCGGATTATGACGAGCACGCGTGGGAGGAAACCTACCGCCGTGTCTCGGCAGCCAAACAGTATCCGGTGATCGCCAGCATCGACCAGGTCGTGGTCAACGGCCAGCACGCGGAGGCCAACGTCACCACGTTCATGGCTTACGACCCGCTGGTCCGTTCGACCCGCAGCCTGGACCTGCAGTACCGCGACGACCAATGGAAGATCTGCCAGTCCCCGAGCGGCTAGCTCGAGCAGCCGACAGCGCGAGGAGACGCAAAAGCCCCGTATTTCGGCTCCAAATGGGTGCTTTTGTGTCTGCTCGGCCTCAGCTGCCGAGCGACTTTCCCGCGCAGTGCAGGTCGTTGCACGCCTCCACCACGCGCTCGGTCATCGACGCTTCGGCTTTCTTGAGGTAGCTGCGCGGGTCGTATGCCTTCTTGTTGCCCACTTCGCCGTCGACCTTGAGCACGCCGTCGTAGTTGGTGAACATGTGCGCGGCGATGGGGCGGGTGAATGCGTACTGGGTGTCGGTGTCGACGTTCATCTTCACCACGCCGTAGCGCAGTGCCTCCTGGATCTCCGACTTCTCCGAGCCCGAGCCGCCGTGGAACACGAAGTCGAAGGGTTTGGCGTCATCGGGCAGTCCCAGCTTGGCCGCCGCCACCTCTTGGCCCTGGGCCAGGATGTCGGGACGCAGCTTGACGTTGCCCGGCTTGTACACGCCGTGCACGTTGCCGAACGTCGCGGCCAGCAGGTATTTGCCGTGCTCGCCGTGGCCCAGCGCGTCGATGGTTTTCTCGAAGTCCGCAGGCGTGGTGTACAGCTTGTCGTTGATCTCGCCCACGACGCCATCCTCCTCGCCGCCCACCACGCCGATCTCGATCTCCAGGATGATCTTGGCGGCCGCGGCCTCCTTGAGCAGCTCCCGGGCAATGACCAGGTTCTCGTCGATGGGGACGGCCGAGCCGTCCCACATGTGCGACTGAAACACCGGGTCTTTGCCGGCGGCCACGCGTTTCGCTGAGATGGCCAGCAGCGGCCGCACGTAGCTGTCCAGTTTGTCCTTGGGGCAGTGATCGGTGTGCAACGCGACGTAGACGGGATATCGCGCGGCGATACTGCGGGTGAACTTGGCCAGCGCTACCGCACCGGCCACCATGTCTTTCACCCCGAGCCCCGAGGCGAACTCCGCACCACCGGTGGAGAACTGGATGATGCCGTCGCTGCCGGCGTCGGCAAAGCCCTTGATGGCCGCGTTGACCGTCTCCGATGAGGTGCAGTTGATCGCCGGAAAGGCGTACGAGTTCTCCTTGGCCCGTCGGAGCATCTCGGCGTAAACCTCGGGCGTTGCGATAGGCATGGGATCCCTCCTGATTGGCTCGGTTCACTTGAGTATTGTCCAGGACGGCCGAGGGCTCACCCGGAGCCGGTACATTAGGAGATCATGAGCACCGCCGTGACGGCCCTGCCCGACATCCTCGACCCGATGTATTGGTTGGGCGCTAACGGTGTTTTCGGATCCGCGGTACTGCCCGGAATTCTGGTCATCGTCTTCATCGAGACCGGGCTGCTGTTTCCGCTGTTGCCGGGCGAATCGCTGTTGTTCACCGGCGGGCTGCTGGCCGCGCATGCGAACCCGCCGGCCAGCATCTGGGTGCTGGCCCCCGCCGTCGCGCTGGTGGCGATACTGGGCGACCAGACCGGCTACTTCATCGGGCGGCGGATCGGGCCGGCGCTGTTCAAGAAGGAAGATTCCCGGTTCTTCAAGAAGCACTATGTGACCGAGTCGCACGCCTTCTTCGAGAAATACGGGCCGTGGGCGATCATCCTGGCCCGATTCGCGCCGTTCGTGCGGACGTTCGTCCCGCCGGTCGCCGGGGTGTCCTACATGCGTTATCCGGTGTTCCTCGGCTTCGACATCGTGGGTGGCATCCTGTGGGGCGGCGGCGTGACGCTGGCGGGCTACTTCCTGGGCAACGTGCCATTCGTCCACCACAACCTGCAAAAGATTCTGCTGGCCATTCTGGTCGTCTCCCTGATGCCGGCGTTCATCGCGGCGTGGCGCAGCTACCGGGGACGACGGAGTTCGGGCTCAGGACACCCGACCTCTGCGGTACGCAGCGAAAGCGTCTAGCAGTTCCGGCCGGTCGATCGAACTCTGCTGCACGGCCTTGCCCGGGACCGCCCCGAGCAGGATGCGCTTGATCGGTATCTCCAGCCGTTTGCCGGTCAGCGTCCGCGGTATGCCCGGAACCGCGAGGATGTCGTCGGGCACATGCCGCGGGGAGGCGTGCTGCCGAATGGCCGCCACGATTCTCGACCGCAGCCCCTCGTCTAGCTGGGCGTCGGCGGCCAACGCCACGAACAGCGGCATCCAGTAGCCGCCGTCGTCCTGCTCGACGCCGACCACCAGGCAATCGGCCACCTCCGGCATGCCCTCAACCGCGGTGTAGATCTCGGCGCTGCCCATCCGCACACCCAGCCGGTTCAGGGTGGCGTCCGAACGTCCATGCACCACAACCGATCCCCGCTCGGTAATGGTGATCCAGTCCCCGTGACACCACACACCCGGATACTTGTCGAAGTAAGCGGCGCGGTAGCGACTGCCGTCGGCGTCGTTCCAGAAGAACACCGGCATCGAGGGCATCGGCTTGGTCACCACCAGTTCGCCCTCCTCCCCGATGACGGGACGGCCCGGGCCGGACCACGCCTCGATGGCAGCGCCCAGGCAGATGCAATTCAGCTCCCCGGCTACCACCGGCAAGATCGGGCAACCGCCGATGAATGCCGTGCAGACGTCGGTGCCGCCACTCATCGAGATCACCGGAACCGACCGGCCGAGTCCCTCTTGCACCCAGCGGAATCCGGATGCGGGCAGCGGTGAGCCGGTGGAACCCACTGCGCGCAGCCCGTCCAGCGGGTATGACGCCCCGGGCTTGAGCTCCTGTTTGGCGCAGGCCAACAGGTAGCCGGCCCCGGCACCCAGCACCGTGACACCGGCGTCGGCGGCGACTCGCCACAGCGCATCAGTCGTCCCATAAGTGGGGCTGCCGTCGTAGAGCACGATGGTGGCGCCGACCAGTAGCCCGGACATCAGCAGGTTCCACATCATCCAGCTGGTGGACGAGTACCACAGGAAGCGGTCGCCGCGGTGCAGGTCCAGCTGCAGACTCAGGTACTTCAAGTGCTCGAGCACGACACCGCCGTGACCGTGCACGATGCCTTTGGGCTTGCCGGTGGTGCCGGACGAGAACATCACCCACAGCGGGTGCGCGAACGGGACCGCCTCGATGTCCAGGGCCGCATCCGCGTGGACGGCCGTCGCCCAGGGCACCGTGTCGTCGGGGTGGTCGAGGCCCAACCGCGGCACCACGACGGTGGCCCGCAGCGTGGGCATCGCGCGCCGGATCTCGGCCAGCTCGGCGCGGCGATCGACGCGCTTGCCGCCGTACACCGAGCCGTCGGTGGCCACCAGCACGGCCGGCTCGACCTGCCCCAGCCTCGCTATCACGCCGTCTACCGACACATCCTGGTTGCACACCGCCCACATCGCGCCCACGGCGGCCGCGGCCAAGGCGGCGACGACGGCCTCGGCGACGTTGGGCAGGTATCCGACGACGGCATCCCCGGGCTTGACCCCGAGGCTGCGCAGGTAGGCGGCGAACGCCGCGGTCTCCCGCTGCAACCGCGCCCACGACCACTCGCATGAGCCGTGTTCGCCGACGACGATCAAGGCGGGGCGCTCCTCGGTGGCGTGCCGGAAGATTTCGGTCGCGTAGTTGAGCGTGGCACCGGGGAACCACTCGGCACCGGGCATGGACTTGTTGCCCAGCACCGCCCGGGGCGGGGCGCCCGCCCGGATGTCGAAGTAATCCCAGACGGCGTCCCAGAACCATTCGATGTCGTCGACCGACTTGGTCCAGAGTTGGTGGTAGTCGCCGTACTGGCCGCGGCCGGTATCGGCCAACCAGGCCATGAAGCGGGTGAGGTTGGCGCCGGCCAGCGTTGCCTCGTCGGGAGTCCAGTCGCCGGATGCGGTCATCTCGTCTCGCTCACGGCGGTGACGTTACAGGCGGCCTCCATCAGCATCCAGCCCGAGAGCTGCACCGACAGGTCGCGTTCGGCGATCTGCGATGCGTTGACCGCGCCGCCGACGAACTGCGCCTCCTGGCCGCCCGCCGTGGGCAGTTCGGCCTCGCGGTCCCAGAACGCGCCGAACAGCGGCAGCCCGTCCACCGTCTGCCGGTAGTCCCACGCCGATTTCGCGCTCGTCACGACGATGCTGCGGGCGGTGTCGCGTGCGACGGCGTCGTCGGCGGAGTCACCCGGCAGCGCGGTGGCGACCAGGGCGAGATACCGGGCGGTGATCCCGGCGAACAGGCCACCGTCCCCGCCGCCGGCGCCCTGCAGCACACCCGCGGGCGCCATGTGCTCCTTGACGGCAGCCACCAGGCGATGCACCCGCGCCGCGTGCCTGGCGCGCACCTCCGCGCCGGTGCGGGCCGCCAGCTCGGTCTCCAGGCCGAGCACCACGCCCTGGCAGTAGGTGTACTGCGCGCGGACCAGCGAGCCGGCTTTGATGCCGTCGAAGACCAGGTGCGTCTCGGGATCGATCAGGGTGCGATCGATCCAATCGGCCATCTGCCCGGCGCGTTTGAGCCAGTCCCCGTAACGAGCCAGGAAGATCCCTGCGGGCCCGTTGGCCGGGGCGTTGAAGAACTGGTCGTCTTTGCGCCACGGAATGCCGCCGCCGTCCTCGGGCACCCACGCGTTGACGAACTGGCCGGCGAGTTTGTTCAAGGCGCGCCGACGCTCGACGCCGGCGATCCGCATCGCGCGTTCCAGCGCCAGCGCCAGCCAGGCCATGTCGTCGTAGTAGCTGTTGGTCCACGAGAAGTTGTTGCGCATGTGGTGCGTGCGGACTTGCCGGTGGATCTGGATGAGCCGTTGCGGCCGCGGGTCGCGCTGCTGCGCGTCGAGCAGGCAGTCGAGCAGATGCGCCTGCCACCAGTAGTGCCAGGTGCCAAAGCGCCGGTCCCGCGGCGTCGCCGGCCACGCCACCAGGCCCAGCTGCGTTCCCGGCAGTCCCCACAACCGGGTCAGGTGTCGTTGCGTCACAGCGGCTTCGGAGCTGGCGGCTCGGTTGACCCAAAGCTGATCCATACTTGTCGATCCTGCCTCAGGGATGCTGGAGTCATGGGAGAGGGCGCCAATGCGGTGTGTGACGCGCTGGGAGTCCAGGTGCGCACGCTGCCGCTGACCGCGGAGCAGCTCATCGCGGCGATGCCGGACTGAGCCCGGCATCCGTCAGAGCCAGCAGCAACTCGTGCAGGCCGGTCAGCGAGTGCGCCGGCAACACCAGGTCGCAATACGGCAGCGCGGCGGCCATCGAGCCGGCCAGCGGCTCAAAATTCGTTTGGGCCGCACGGGGATTGAGCCAGACCAGCATCGCGGCGCGGCGACTCAACCGGGCCATGGCACGCTCGAGCACGTCGGGGGGATCGCTGTCCCAGCCGTCGGAGGCGATGATGACCACCGCGCCGCGCAGCGCGTAGCCGTGCGGCGGGGACAGCAGCGCAGCGACGCTGCGGCCGATGAAGGTCCCGCCATACCGGTCGGCGACCTTGGCGTTGGCTCGCCGCAGCGCCACTTCGGCGGAGCGGTGCGACAGCACCGAGGTGAGCCGGGTCAGCGACGTGGAGAAAGCGAAGACCTCGGGGCGGATCCCGACCCGGCGCAGCGCGGCGGCGCGCATCAAATGCAGATAGACGGCGGCATAAGGCTGCATCGAGCGGCTCACGTCGCAGACCAAAACGGCTCGCCGCGGCCTGCGGCGCGGCCGGATCCGCGCCAGGGTCACCGGCTCGAATCCGCTGGCCCGCGAGGCGTTCATCGTCGCCCGCAGGTCGATGCGCTTGCCGCCGGCGCTGGGCTCGAACCGCAGGCTGCGCCGCCGCGGCCACTGCTCGACGGTCTGCTGAAGCCACGCGCCGAGCAGGCGAAGATCTTGCGCGTCGAAGCGATCAAACGGTTCATCGGCGAGGACTGCCAGGCGGCTGGGCAGCACGTCCGGCACGACCACGTTCGAGCCCGCGGCGGCGTCGACCCCGGCGACGGCTCGAGTGGCCCACGGCAGTCGCTGGGCGCTCGCCGACCGGCTGCCGGTCCGCAGCACCGTCCCGGCCGCGGGCGCTTTGGGGCCGGACAGCGGAAGGGAGGCACCCGGGTTCATTGCCGCGTCGGGTTGCTCGCGACCGAAAACCGCCGCGAAGACGGCGTCGAAAGCGCCGAGGTCTTCCATCTGGTTGACCAGGGTCAGCCTGGCCGCCCAATACAACGCCGAGGCGCTGTCGGGCCCCAGCTGTCGGAGCGCCTGGACGAAACTGGCCTGGCCGTCGGCGGCCACCGGCACGCCGGCGCCGCGCAGCCGCGCCACCAGGGCGACCGCGAAGGCCGCCACGTCGACGCCCCGAAACAGCAGTGGGCTACTCACGCCCCGCTACCGTCTCCGGCCGAGTACCCAACCCAGCACCAGCGCGGCGAGCACAGCCAAGAGCACCGGCGCGTACTTCTTGAGCTGGTCACCGCCGGCGAGCTCGAGCAGATCGATGGGCTCCGGTTCGGCGGCGGCCGCTTGACGAGGCTCCGGGACGCGCCCCACCCGCGCGGGACCCTCGGGTGTTGCCGGCGCCGCCACAGTGTCCGCGGCCAGCTTGGCTTCCAGCGATTCAACGAACTGGCCCAGCAACTTCTCGGACACCTGTTGCAACATCCCGCTGCCGAACTGGGCAAGTTTGCCCACGATCTTCAGGTCGGTGTCGACGGTGACGCTGGTGCGCTCGCCGTCCTCGTGCAGCTGGGCGGTGACCGTGGCAGCGGCGTTGCCGGTGCCCCGCGTTTCCTTGCCCTTGGCGTCGATGACCGCGCGATACTGGCCACGGTCCAGCTCGACGAAGCGCACCTTGCCGCTGAATTCGCTGGTCACCGGGCCAACCTTGACCTTGACCTTGCCGAGGTAGTCGTCGCCCTCATGTCCGGTCAGCGCGGCCCCCGGCATCAGCGGGATCACCTGCTCCAGGTCGCGCAGCACGTCCCAGGCCCGTTCGATTGGCGCGCTGACGGTGAACTGGTTGGCGATCTTCATGCGGCGGGTCCTCTCAGGTCAGACTGCACTCGGTAAAAGCGCGGTACGCGTCGCGAATCAGAGTACGGTCGTCCGGTGTCTTGGCCAGCGCCCCCAGGCTGGTCAGCGCGGCTTCGTCGGAGACCAGGTCCGCGACGCCCAACGACACCAGGGCGGCGACCCAGTCGATCGTCTCGGCCACTCCAGGCGGCTTGTCCAAGTCGAGATCCCTTGCGCGGCCAACGAATTGAGTGGCGTGCTCGATCAGCGGATCCGTCGCCCCGGGCACCGTCCGCCGGACGATCGCGGCGGCCCGGGACGGCTCGGGATAGTCGATCCAGTGGTAAAGACAGCGCCGACGCAGCGCATCGTGCAAGTCGCGGCTGCGGTTGGAGGTGAGGACCACAACCGGCGGCCGCTCGGCGAGGAAGGTGCCCAGCTCGGGAATGGTGAGCGCAAACTCGCCGAGAAACTCCAGCAGCAGCGCCTCGAATTCGTCGTCGGCCCGGTCGATTTCGTCGATCAGCAGCACCGGTGGTGTGGGCCCGCGATGCCGCACGCAGCGCAGGATCGGCCGATCCACCAGATAGGTTTCGGTGTACAGGTCGGCCTCTTCGAGGGTGGCACCGCGCGCTTCGGCCAGCCGGATGGACAAAAGTTGGCGTTGGTAGTTCCAGTCGTAGAGCGCTTCGTTTGCGGTCAAGCCCTCGTAGCACTGCAACCGGATCAGCGGCGTATCCAGCACGGCGGCAAGGGCTTTGGCCGCCGTAGTTTTGCCGACGCCGGGTTCACCCTCCAGCAGCAGCGGACGACCGAGGGTGGCCGCGAGATAGATCGCCGACGCAGTTCCGGTGTCGAGCAGGTAGTCGTGCGCGTCGAAGCGGCGGACCACGTCGTCTGGATCGGCAAAGGTCATGCGCCAGCTTTCCCGGCGGCGAACGCCGCACGGCAGCCCGGGCCGCAGAACCAGTAGTCCGCACCGGCCAACTGCAGGTGCTCGGTGTCCGGTCCCATGGCAACCGTCATACCGCACACCGGATCGATCGCCTCGGTCGGGCCGTGCTGCGGTGGACCTGCGCGGCGCAGGCTGCCACCACGCACATCGGCGATGAGTTCGGCCGCAATGGAAACCGCAATCTCGGCCGGAGTCTTCGCGCCGATGGGCAATCCGACCGGGGTATGGATCCGGGCCCGCTCATCGTCGGACAGGTCGAGCGAGTTCAGGATCGAGGCGCCGCGAACCTTGCTGGCGACCAGACCGATGTACCCGACGCCGCTGTCCAGCGCGGTGCGGATGATCTGGGCCTCGGGACCACCGTGGCTGGCGATCACGACCGCCGTCGCATCGGCGACGTCCTCGTCGGTGCGCACGTCATAGCCCAGGACTGCACAGGTTTGCGCCAGCGCATCGGCGATTGGCGTCGACCCATAGATGCCGATCAGCGGTGCCGGCAGCTGCGGTGTCAAAAAGATCTCCAGCGACCCGCCGGACAGGCACGGATTGACCACGACGCAGGCACCGGGCGCCTCGGGAAAATGCACGTCGCCGTCGGGAAGCACCCGCAGCAGCACACTCTCGCCTGCTTGCAGCGCGCCCAGCGCCGCCTTGCGGACGGAGTTCTGCGCGCACTGACCACCGACGAAACCCTCAATGGTGCCGTCCACCAACAAAATCGCTTCGTCGCCCGGGCAGGACGACGTGGGCGGCTGGGCGCGCACCACGGTCGCGCGCACGAACGGTGTCCGTGCCGCCAACAACTGCCGCGCGCGCTCACTGATGGTCATCAAATCGGCGGCCTCGCCCTACCCTGCATGGCCTCCCACACCCGAGACGGTGTCAGCGGCATATCGGCGTGCCGGACCCCGAACGGCGCCAACGCATCCACCACCGCGTTCACCACGGCCGGCGGGGAACCGACGGTCGCGGACTCGCCGATGCCCTTGGCGCCGATCGGGTGATGGGGTGACGGCGTCACGGTGTGCCCGGTTTCCAGGTGGGGCACCTCCATCGCGGTCGGGATCAGGTAGTCCATCAGCGACCCGCCCAGGCAGTTGCCGTCCTCGTCGAACGCGATCATCTCCATCAGCGCCATGCCGATGCCGTCGACGATGCCGCCGTGCACTTGGCCCTCGATGATCATCGGGTTGATGCGGGTGCCGCAGTCGTCGACGGCCAGGAAGCGCCGCACCTTGACCACGGCGGTGCCCGGATCGACGTCCACCACGCAGAAGTACGCCCCGTACGGGTAGGTCAGGTTCGACGGGTTGTAGCACACCTCCGCGTCCAGGCCGCCCTCGATGCCCTCGGGCAGGTCGCCGGCGCCGTGCGCGCGCATGGCGATGTCCTGAATGGTCACCGACGCCGACGGGTCACCCTTGACTCTGAAAGAGCCCTTCTCCCACTCCAAGTCGGCGACCGACACCTCGAGCATGCCCGACGCGATGATCTTCGCCTTATCACGCACCTTGCGCGCGACCAATGCAGCGGCCGCGCCCGAGACGGGGGTGGACCGGCTGCCGTAGGTGCCCAGCCCGAACGGTGTCTGGTCGGTGTCGCCGTGCACCACCTCGATGTCGTCGGGCGGGATGCCCAGCTCCTCGGCGACAATCTGCGCGAACGTCGTCTCGTGGCCCTGGCCCTGGGTCTGAACCGACAGGCGCACAACGGCTTTCCCGGTCGGGTGTACGCGGAGCTCGCAGCCATCGGCCATGCCCAGGCCGAGGATGTCCATGTCCTTCCGCGGCCCGGCGCCGACGGCCTCGGTAAAGAACGACATGCCGATACCCATCAGCTCGCCACGCGCGCGGCGCTCCTGCTGTTCGGCGCGCAGCGCGTCGTAGCCAATCATGTCCATGGCCTTGCGCATGGTGGCCTCGTAGTCACCCGAGTCGTACACCCAGCCGGTCTTGCTCTGGTATGGAAACTGCTCGGGCCGCAACAGGTTTCGCAGCCGCAGCTTGGCCGGATCCATCTTGAGCTCGAACGCCAGGCAGTCCACCAGCCGCTCGACGAAGTAGACAGCTTCGGTGATCCGGAACGAGCACGCGTAGGCCACCCCGCCGGGTGCCTTGTTGGTGTACACCGCCGTCATGTGGCAGTAGGCGGCTTCCAGGTCGTAGCTGCCGGTGAACACCCCGAAAAATCCGGCTGGGTACTTCGTGGGCGCGGCCTGGCCGTTGAAGGCGCCGTGGTCGGCCAGCACGTTGGATCGGATCGCCAGGATCTTGCCGTCATTGGTGGCCGCGATCTCGCCGACCATGATGTAGTCGCGGGCGAAGCTGGTGGAGGTCAGGTTCTCGCTGCGGTCTTCCATCCACTTGACCGGCTTACTCAGCAGCAGCGATCCGACGATCGCGCAGACGTAGCCCGGGTAGATCGGCACCTTGTTGCCGAAGCCGCCGCCGATGTCGGGGGATATCACCCGGATCTTGTGCTCGGGCAAGCCCGCCACCAACGCATACAGGGTGCGGTGGGCGTGCGGCGCCTGCGAGGTGGTCCACAGCGTCAGCTTGCCGGTGACTGGGTCCAAATCGGCCACCGCGCCGCAGGTTTCCATCGGTGCGGGGTGCACCCGCGGGTAGACGATCTCCTGCTCGACGACGACGTCGGCCTTGGCGAACGCCGCCTCGGTGGCCACTACGTCACCGGTCTCCCAGTCGAAGATGTGGTTGTCGGTCTTGCCGTCCAGGTCGGTGCGGATCACCGGCGCCGACGGGTCCAGCGCGGTGCGGACGTCGACCACGGGGTCGAGCGGGTCGTAGTCGACGTCGATCAGCTCCAGCGCGTCGCGCGCCGAATATCGGTCCTCGGCAACGACGAACGCCACCTCCTGTCCCTGGAAGCGCACCTTGTCGGTGGCCAGCACGGCCTGCACGTCGTTGGACAGGGTCGGCATCCAGGCCAGGCCCTTCTCGGCCAGGTCGGCACCCGTGACCACCGCCTTGACCTTCGGGTGGGCAAGCGCCGCAGTGGTATCGATGCCCGCGATGCGGGCGTGCGCATACGGCGAGCGCAAGATGGCCAGGTGCAGCATGCCCGGCAGGTTCACGTCGTCGACGTAGGTGCCGCGGCCGCGGATGAAGCGCGGGTCTTCCTTGCGCAGCATCCGGCCGTGGCCGCATGGCTTTTGGTCGTTGTCGGCCGTGTCTTCCGGTGACGGCGGCCGGGATTCGATGGTGGTCATGAGCTGGCCTCCGCTGGAGCTCCGTGCTGCGCCGCCCACTGGATGGAGCGCACGATGGTGGTGTATCCGGTGCAGCGGCAGATCTGTCCGGAGATCGCCTCCCGGATGGTCTCCTCGTCGGGATGGGGATCGCGGTCCAGCAGGGCGCGGGCGGTGATCATCATTCCCGGTGTGCAGAAGCCGCATTGCAGGCCGTGGCAGCGCATGAACCCCTCCTGCACGGGATCCAGTTGGCCATCCACGGCCAGCCCCTCGACGGTCCGCACGCTGTGACCCGACGCCATCACCGCCAGCATCGTGCACGACTTCACCGGCACGCCGTCGACATCGACCACGCAGGTGCCGCAATTGCTGGTGTCACATCCCCAGTGAGTTCCGGTGAGCGCCAGCTGGTCTCGCAAGAAGTGCACCAGCAGCATCCGGGGTTCGACGTCCGCGCTGACCTGTTCACCGTTGACGGTCATGTTCACCTGCATGTCGCTTCTCCTGCCTGGTGGCGACCCGCCGCGCCCGGCTTCGCCGCGCTTGCGATCGCCACTATTCCTCTCTGGTGGCGACCCGCCGCGCCCGGCTTCGCCGCGCTTGCGATCGCCACAATTCCTCTCTGGTGGCGACCCGCCGCGCCCGGCTTCGCCGCGCTTGCGATCGCCACAATTCCTCTCTGGTGGCGACCCGCCGCGCCCGGCTTCGCCGCGCTTGCGATCGCCACTAGCTCCCTTGCTCGCGGACCCGCAAGGCTGCGGTGCGCAACGTGCGGATGGTCAACTCGGAGGCCAGGTGCCGCTTGTACTCGGCGGTGCCGCGGATATCGGTCACCGGATCGCATGCTTGCGCGGCGCGCCGGCCCGCCTCGGCGAAGGCTTCTTCGGTGGCGGGTCGGCCGACCAGCGCCGTCGACAGCTCGGCAAGCGCGGCCGGATCCGGATTCACCGCCGTCAGGTCGACGCGGGCGGCGGCGATCGCGTCGCCGTCCAGGGTGAGACTGGCCCCGGCCGCCGTGACCGCCCAGTCGCCCACCCGGCGCTCGACTTTCGCGTAGGCACTGGAGGTGTTGTGCCGCACCGGAATTCGGACTTCGATCAGCATCTCGTTAGGCACCAGCGCGGTCTCGTACGGACCGATCAGAAAATCGCCGATGGCTATCTCGCGCTCACCCGACGGCCCGCGGGCCAGGCACACCGCGTCCAGCACGGCGCACACCGTCGACAGGTCCTCGGCCGGATCGGCCTGGCAGAGCGAGCCACCGAGGGTGCCGCGGTTGCGGACCACGGGGTCGGCGATCACCCGTTCGGCGTCGCGGAAGATCGGGCACACCGCGGCAAGGGTGTCGGACTCCAGGATCTCGCGGTGACGGGTCATGGCGCCGATGCGAACCAGGGTCGGATCGGTGATCACGTAGCCGAGTTCAAGCGCCAAGTCGTTGATGTCGACCAGATACTCCGGATTGGCGATCCGCAGCTTCATCATGGGCAGCAGACTGTGCCCGCCGGCGACGATGCGCGCCCCCTCCCCCAACCGATCCAGTAGTCCGATGGCGTGGTCGACGCTGGTCGCCCGCTCGTATTCGAAGGGCCCGGGTACTTGCATGCGGCACAGTGTCAGCCGCGCCAGCAGGGCCGTCAATAGCCAATTAAGGGATCGCTGAACTAGCCGTAAAGTCGCCGCCCAGCTGCGTGTCGTGGTGTATCCGTCCGGCGATCTGGGCCAACGGGCGGCCCCCGCCGCCCCAGCGTTGGGCGATGATGTCGGCGGCGATCGAGACGGCGGTCTCTTCGGGGGTGCGCGCGCCGAGGTCGAGTCCGATGGGGCTGGACAACCGGCTCAGCTCGGCGTCGGTCAGGCCGGCGGCTTTCAGCCGGGTCAACCGGTCGTCGTGGGTGCGCCGTGATCCCATCGCCCCCACATAACCGACGTGCGGCAGGCGCAGCGCCACCTCGAGCACTGGGACGTCGAATTTCGGGTCGTGGGTCAGCACGCAGATCACCGTGTGCCGGTCGATGGCCCCGGCCGCGGCCTGGGCGGCCAGATACCGATGTGGCCAGTCGACGACGACCTCGTCGGCCGTCGGGAACCGCGCCCGCGTGGCGAACACCGGACGGGCGTCGCAGACGGTGACCCGGTAGCCGAGCAACGATGCTTGCCGGGCGAGGGCGGCGGCGAAGTCGATCGCGCCGAACACCAACATCCGCGGCGGCGGGGCATGGCTGGAAACGAAAACCTCCATGCCGTCGCCCAGACGCTGCCCGTCCGGTCCGTACTTGAGCACCTCGGTGCGGCCCACCGCCAGCAGGCCACGCGCGTCGTCGGCGACCGCGGCGTCGGCACGCGCCGAGCCCAGCGATCCCGCCACGCCGTCGGGCCGGACGACCAACCGCCGCCCGATCCACCGGACGTCGGGGTGGGCGATAACGGTCGCGACCGCGACCGCGCGATGCGCGGCGATGTCCTCGGCCACCGCGGCGAGTTCGGGAAACGACGCCCGCGAGATCGACTCGACGAACACGTCGATGACACCCCCGCAGGTCAGGCCGACCGCGAACGCGTCGTCGTCAGTGACTCCGTAGCGTTCCAGCCGCGGCGTGTGCGTTTCCGCCACTTCGGTGGCGAGCTCGTAGACCGCCCCTTCGACGCAACCGCCCGACACCGACCCGGTGACCGAACCGTCGGGCGCCACCACCATCGAGGCTCCGGGTGGCCGCGGTGCGGACCGGAATGTGCGCACCACCGTCCCCACCCCCGCGGTGTCACCGGCGTGCCAGATCGACATCAGCTCGGCAAGCACGTCACGCACGCATCCCAAAGTAAGCTCAAACTCGTGACCCCGGCTCAACTTCGGGCCTATTCCGCGGTGGTGCGGCTGGGCTCGGTGCGGGCCGCCGCCGCCGAACTCGGCCTGTCCGACGCCGGAGTTTCCATGCACATCGCGGCGTTACGCAAAGAGCTCGACGACGCTTTGTTCACCCGGACGGGTGCCGGATTGGCGTTCACCCCCGGTGGACTGCGGCTGGCCAGCCGGGCGGTGGAAATCCTGGGTCTGCAGCAACAAACGGCGATCGAGGTCACCGAGGCCGCCCATGGCCGCCGATTGCTGCGGATCGCCGCGTCGACCACCTTCGCCGAACACGCCGCGCCCGGGCTGATCGAGCTTTTCTCGTCGCGGGCCGACGATCTGTCGGTGGAGCTGAGCGTGCATCCGACGAGCCGGTTTCGCGATCTGATCTGCTCGCGGGCGGTCGATATCGCGATCGGCCCGGCCGCTGAGGGCTCGATCAGCTCCGACTCGTCGATCTTTGTGCGGCCCTTCCTGAAATATCAGATCATCACCGTCGCGGCGCCGAACAGTCCACTGGTTCATGGCATTCCGACGCCCGCGTTATTGCGCCAGCAGCAGTGGATGCTCGGCCCGTCGGCGGGCAGCGCCGACGGGGAGATCGCTAATATGTTGCGCTCGTTGGGGATTCCCGAGTCGCAGCAGCGAATTTTCCAGAGCGACGCCGCCGCGCTGGAGGAGGTTCAGCGGGTCGGTGGAGTCACGTTGACCATCGGCTTCGCGGTGGCCAAGGACCTCGCAGCCGGGCGGTTGAATCACGTGAGCGGGGCGGGGCTGGACCGGTCGGGCGAGTGGTGCGTGGCGACATTGGCGCCCTCGGCCCGCCAACCCGCCGTCTCCGAGCTGGTCCGCTTTATCACCACGCCGCGGTGCACGCAGGCGATGATCCGGGGCTCTGGCGTGGGGGTCACGCGGTTTCGCCCGAAAGTACATGTCACGCTGTGGAGTTGAGGCTTCGGTCAGGTGTGAACCCTGGGCGGCGACACGCCGGCGAACGCCGCCGCCACTTCACATCGAAAGCCAAGAACGCACACTCGACGCTCACCACGCGCGCGACAAGTCGGCGTGCTGACGGATCCAGGCATGCATCGCGATCCCGGCGGCGACGCCCGCGTTGATGCTGCGGGTGGAGCCGAATTGGGCGATCGACACCGTCATCGCCGCGCCGGTCCGGGTGTCGTCGGTGATGCCGGGACCCTCCTGACCGAACACCAGCAGACACTGCCGCGGCAGCGCGGTCTCTTCCAGACGTGCCGCACCCGGGACGTTGTCCACCGCGACGACGGTCAAGCCGGCGTCGGCCGCGAAGCGCAGCAGCGCCGCGGCGCTGTCGTGATGGCATAGCCGCTGATATCGGTCGGTCACCATGGCGCCGCGACGATTCCAGCGTCGCCGCCCCACGATGTGCACGGTGTGCACCGCAAAGGCGTTGGCGGTGCGTACCACCGAGCCGATGTTGGCGTCGTGGCCGAAGTTCTCGATCGCCACATGCAACGGGTGACGGCGGCCGTCGATATCGGCGATGATCGCGTCCCGGGTCCAGTACCGGTAGGCGTCAACGACATTGCGTGTGTCGCCGTCGCGCAACAGCGCAGCGTCATACCGCGGGTCATCGGGCAGTTCGCCGACCCAGGGCCCGACGCCGCCGCCCGGCGTCGCCCACTCGGTGGGCCCCGGTTCAGTCATCGCTGCGTCCACACACCGGCATGGGTGCCGTCGATTGCCACCGTCGCATAGAGCAGCGCCTCGTTGATCTCGCCCTGCGTGCACAACGACGCGTTGACGTGCACCGCGTCCAACGACGCGTCGGGCAGGACCAGCACCGACGACCCGTACATCGTGCAGGCCGGGTTCAACCCGGGCGCGGGCAGCGTCGGCGAGGCGAGCAGCATCAACGGGCCGCCCCGTTTCGCCGACTCGTCGCGATACCGGGCGGCGATCGCGTCGGCTTCCAATCCGAGCAGCATATAGCCGCTGCCGCGGAATGCCTGCGGGTCGCCAAGCTGCGCCTCGGTGACCGGCTTCCCGTCGGCGCGCCAGGCCGAAAGGTTGACGGTCTTGACCACCAGGCCGGTGTCGTTGGCGTTCGTCGGCAGCAACCCCACCGGAAATGCGGCCGGGTATGCCGACGAGGTATCTGGGATGCGGTCGCGCGGTGAGTAGCTGTACACACCGCGCACCTGACTGCGATCCTTCAGCGGCCCCAGGCACACCGTGCCGTTGAGCCGGTCGGGAGGCGCCGACAGCGGAGCGGGGATATCACGCACACTGGCCTTGGCGTTGTCGCAGCTGCCCAGTCCGGTGGACTCCAACGGATGGGCCAGCGCGCCGTAGAGGCCGAAGCGGATGTCGCCGGGTTGGGCGTGCGGCGCTTTCGGGTCCTTCGGGCTGGCGTCCACGTCGATCAGCATGAAGTCGCCGTCGAAGCGCAGATTGGACACCGCGATGTTCCAGCCCAGCAGCGTCAGCGATTCCCCGAGCCGGGCGCCCTGCGTGCCGTAGGGGCGAACGGGCGGGTTATGCCCCGAGCAGCCCGTCACGACGGCCAGCAGGCAAGCCAGTATCGCCAGGAGCGTGCGCATGATTCAGTGGCCCGAAACTGCAGCCGCCGAACACACCTGCCGCAAGCGCCCCAACAGCCCCTGCGGGAGAGACCGCCGCGGCGAATGTGACAGTTGATGCATACGACGATTCCGCTGGCCGCCTAGCCCAGCCCCAGATCGGCCAGGCCCAGCACGCTGCGGTATAGCAGCCCCTCGGCTTGGATGGCCTCGGCAGCGCCGGTGGCGCGGTCCACCACGGTGGCCACCCCGACCACGTGTCCGCCCGCGTTTTGGACCGCATGCACCGCCGTCAGTGCCGAGGCGCCCGTGGTACTGGTGTCCTCGACCACCAACGCCCGCTGACCGGCGACCTCAGACCCCTCGATGAGTCGTTGCAGGCCATGGGTTTTCGCCGACTTACGCACCACGAACGCGTCGATGGGACGCCCGGGCGCGTGCATGATCGCCGTGGCCACCGGGTCGGCGCCCAGCGTCAGCCCGCCGACCACCGCGTAGTCCCAGTCGGCGGTGAGTTCACGCATCAGCTTGCCGATCAACGGCGCGGCGCGGTGGTGCAGAGTGGCCCGGCGCAGATCGACGTAGTAATCGGCCTCTTTGCCCGACGACAGCGCTACCCGCCCATGCACCACCGACAGCCGTCGCACCAACTCCGCCAACTCCTCGCGCGGGTCACGTCCGGCCACGCTCACCCCTGGTTCGTTTGGCGATGGCCCCCAGCACCGTGCGGGGAATCATGCGCTGCGCGGCGACGATTGTTTTGTACTGCAGGCCCGGAATGCTGATCGTCTTGCCCCGGGCGATGTCGGCCAGGCTTTGCTTGACCACGTCGTCGACCTCGAGCCACATGAACGACGGCGACTTGACGTCCAACCCGGCGCGGGCATGGAATTCGGTGTGCACGAACCCTGGGCACACGGCATGCACTCCCACGCCGGTGCCATTCAGTTCGGCGGCCAACCCCTCGCTGAACGAGATCACCCACGCCTTGGACGCGGAATAGGTCGCTGCCCGTCCCGGCACCAGCCCGGCGACGCTGGCGATGTTGATGACCGTGCCGGCACCGGCGTCGAGCATGGCCGGTAGTGCTGCGCGGGTCAGGTGCATCACGGCTGTCACGTTGACGTCGAGCTGCGCCTGCAGCAGCCCGGGATCCGTTGCCGCGAAGTCGCCCGACGCGCCGAAGCCGGCGTTGTTCACCAGCACCCGCACTCCGCGGGCAAGGCGGTCGCAAACCTTTTGCCGGTCAGCCAAATCCGCGAGGTCCGCCGGAAGAACCTCGATATCGCCGGCCTGGTCCTGCAATTCGCCCGCCAGTTTGTTCAATCGGTCGACATCGCGGGCGACCACAACCAGGTCGTAGCCGTCACTGGCATAGCGTCGCGCGTAGCCGGCGCCGATTCCAGAGGTAGGCCCGGTGATCAGCGCTACGGGGCGAGGCATGAGCGACATCTTAATGACCCGGCTGACCAACCGGGCCTAACCGTCCGCGGCAGCACCGGGCGTGCGATCAGTGCTGGTAATTGGTGGCCTGATGGCCGTTGCGTCCGGTCGGCGGCGGCTGGCGAACGGCTTCCGGGCGACCTTCCGCCCGAGTCGGCTCCCGGCGCACCGGCTCCGGGGCGCGGCGAGCCGTCTGCACGTCCGAGCCCAATAGCCCCGCGACATCTTGCTCCGGACGCCTGGGCGGCAACTCCGCGCGGGCGGCGGGAGCCAACGGACGGCTTGGCGACGCATTGCGAAGTCCCGCCGGCGCGCCCGCCTCCGCGACGGTCTCCTCCGGAAGCGGCGGCAACACCCGCAGCAGGTCGTTGAATTGACGGACGGTGCGCAGACCCTCGTCCCACTGGGCGCGAGTGCTGGTGATCGGCATGGCAACCAGGGTCCAGTTCTGCTCGTTCCACATGATCTCGGCGCAATCGGGCGCGGTGTGGGCGAAAGTGACCATGCGGCGGTCGCAGGCACGTCGGGCCGCGTCCAGGTTGGTGGAGTACACCATCCGCGGCCCGATCGCACCCAACAGCCAGATGTCGTTTTCCCGTGGCTCTTTGAGTCCCTTGAGGCGCAGGTCGACCACAACGTTGGTGCCGACTTTGCGGTGCAGAGCGATCACGGTGGCGACTTCCTCGAGGTCGAAGATGTACACCGCCTCGCCGCGGATCTGACCGAGCACCACGTTCTCGGCTGCGACGTCACCCACGGTCGACATCACGCCGCGCTTCCAGCGCTTCAAGATCTCGGTTGATTCACGCTCGTAGTCGAACCCGTGCGACCGCGCCCACGACCGACGGCGCCGGCTGCGCCCGCGGCGTCGATCCAGGTCGACGTACAGCAGCACCACCGCGCCGACAAAGCACAGCGCGGAGAGCGTGAACCAAAGGGGGACCATCCCACACAGGGTATCTGTTATCGGCGCCAAATACAGAAGCCGACCTGGTCACAACCCAATCACGGCGTGGCGATCGCGAGCGCGGCGTGGCCGGGCGATGCGGGTCGCCACCATACTGCCCTAGCCCAATATCAGCGAGTCGCCGTCGGGGCTGACGTTCACCGGAACGGTGTCGCCGTCGTGCACGTCACCGGCGAGCAACTGCTTGGCCAGCTGGTCGCCGATGGCCTGCTGCACAAGCCGGCGCAACGGCCGCGCCCCGTAAACCGGGTCGAATCCACGCTGGGCCAGCCACTGCTTGGCCGGCAGCGACACCTCCAGCGTGAGGCGGCGCTGCGCCAGCCGCTTCTGCAGCTGGGCCAACTGGATGTCGACGATCTGCACCAGCTCACCGGGCTCGAGGCCGTGGAAGATGATCACGTCGTCGAGCCGGTTGATGAACTCCGGCTTGAACGCCGAGCGCACCGCGGCCATCACCTGCTCTTCGCTGCCGCCCGAACCCAGGTTGGACGTCAAGGTCAGGATGGTGTTGCGGAAGTCGACCGTGCGGCCCTGCCCGTCGGTGAGCCGGCCCTCGTCGAGCACCTGCAGCAGCACGTCGAACACGTCCGGGTGGGCCTTCTCGATCTCGTCGAACAGGATCACCGTGTAGGGACGCCGCCGCACCGCCTCGGTCAGCTGACCGCCCTGGTCGTAGCCGATGTAACCGGGGGGCGCACCGACCAGCCGGGCGACCGAGTGCTTCTCGCCGTACTCGCTCATGTCGATGCGGACCATCGCGCGCTCGTCGTCGAACAAGAACTCCGCCAAAGCCTTGGCCAGTTCCGTCTTACCGACACCGGTCGGCCCGAGGAACATGAACGACCCGGTCGGCCGGTTGGGGTCGGCGACACCGGCCCGCGAACGCCGCACGGCGTCGGAGACCGCCTGCACGGCCTTCTTCTGCCCGATGACGCGCTTGCCCAGCTCGTCCTCCATGCGCAGCAGCTTGGCCGTCTCGCCCTCGAGCATCCGCCCGGCGGGGATGCCGGTCCACGCCGACACCACCTCGGCGATGTCGTCGGGTCCGACCTCCTCCTTGAGCATCACGTTTTCGCGGGCCTCGGCCTGCGGCAGCGCGGCCTCCAGTTTCTTCTCGACCTCAGGAATGCGCCCGTAGCGCAGCTCGGCGGCCTTGGCCAGGTCCCCATCGCGCTCGGCCCGCTCGGATTCGCCACGCAGGGTCTCCAGCTGTTCCTTGAGTTCGCGAACGACGTCGATCGCGTTCTTCTCGTTCTGCCAGCGGGTGGTGAGCTCGGCGAGCTGTTCCTTCTTGTCGGCCAGCTCGGAGCGCAGCTTCTCCAGCCGCTCCTTGGACGCCTCGTCTTCTTCCTTGGCCAGCGCCATCTCCTCGATCTCCAGGCGGCGCACCAGGCGCTCGACCTCGTCGATCTCGACGGGCCGCGAGTCGATCTCCATCTTCAACCGGCTGGCGGCCTCGTCGACCAGGTCGATGGCCTTGTCCGGCAGGAAGCGGGCGGTGATGTAACGGTCGCTCAACGTCGCGGCGGCCACCAGGGCGGAGTCGGTGATACGCACGCCGTGGTGCACCTCGTAGCGGTCCTTCAAACCGCGCAGGATGCCGACGGTGTCCTCCACCGACGGCTCGCCGACGAACACCTGCTGGAAGCGCCGCTCCAGCGCGGCGTCCTTCTCGATGTACTTGCGGTACTCATCGAGCGTGGTCGCGCCGACCAGCCGCAGCTCGCCACGGGCCAGCATCGGCTTGATCATGTTGCCGGCGTCCATCGCGCCCTCGCCGGTCGCGCCGGCGCCGACGATGGTGTGCAACTCGTCGATGAACGTGATGATCTGCCCGGCGGAGTTCTTGATGTCGTCGAGCACGGCCTTGAGCCGCTCCTCGAACTCGCCGCGGTACTTGGCACCGGCCACCATCGAGCTGAGGTCCAAGCTGATGACCGTTTTGTCGCGCAGGCTCTCCGGCACGTCGCCGGCCACGATGCGCTGGGCCAGGCCCTCCACGATCGCGGTCTTGCCGACGCCGGGCTCCCCGATCAGCACCGGGTTGTTCTTGGTGCGCCGGGACAGCACCTGCACGACGCGGCGAATCTCGTTGTCGCGGCCGATGACCGGGTCGAGCTTGCCCTCGCGGGCCCGGGCCGTCAGGTCGGTGGAGTACTTCTCCAGCGCCTGGTAGGTGGCCTCCGGCTCGGGGCTGGTGACCCGGGCGCTGCCGCGCACCTTGACGAACGCCTCCCGCAACGCCTGCGGAGACGCGCCGTGTCCGGTCAGCAGCTTGGCGACGTCCGAGTCACCGGTGGCCAGCCCCACCATCAGGTGTTCGGTCGAGACGTATTCGTCGTCCATCTCGGTGGCCAGTTGCTGGGCCGTGGTGATAGCGGCCAGCGATTCGCGGCTCAACTGCGGCTGCGAGCTCGCGCCGCTGGCCTGCGGCAGCCGGTCCAACATCCGCTGCGCCTCGGTCCGGATCGCGGCGGGCTCGACGCCGACAGCCTCCAGGAGCGGCGCGGCGATCCCGTCGGCCTGCGTCAACAGGGCCATCAGTAGGTGAGCGGGCCGGATCTCGGGGTTCCCGGCAGCCGAGGCCGCCTGAAGCGCCGCGGTCAAAGCCGCCTGGGTCTTGGTCGTCGGGTTGAAAGAGTCCACGAACAGCCTCCGTCTGGTGCAGAAAGTGGGTGAAGAAAATGCTTGTCGCGTTCTTCAACGTCGTCAAGGTTGAGTCTGTTCCGCTCAATTTTAGAAGGGTGGGAGCATTTCCGCAATGACGCGGCCCGAGTACCCCGTCGGTACCAGACTCACCCCGTCGTGGTGGGTGAGCGCGAATACATCGACGAGGTGATCCTGGCCGATGCGCGCGAGCCGGCGCGGGCCCGTTGCATGACGTCGTTCGCCCACGACCTGGACCGGGACGAGACGGGCAACTGGGTGGCCGGCTGCGCCCGCGCCTGTGCGCGGGGATGGCCTGCTGGGTGGTGACCGTGTTGGGCTGGCTGACCCTGGCGGCCCTGGCGGCAACCGGGTTCCGCACCGACCTGGCCGGTCGGTCGAGCCCGTCGGCGACCGTCCCGGAGGCGCGCACCTTGCAGATCAGCGGGAGCGGCACGACGAAGACCGTCCCTTGCCACGACGGCTATGTCCCGGTCAGGGGCGAGATGAATACGGTCACCGTCACCGGTCACTCCACCAGCGTCAGCGTCTCGGGAAACGGCGATCACGTCGCCGTCGACAGCACCGATGCGGTCAGCACGTCGGGCAACCGCAACGTGGTGACCTACCACTGGGGCGCACCGAAGATCGTCAACGCCGGAACGGCGAACACCGTCCGGCAAGGTTGAGCCGATCACGCCCGATCGCCTTCCGTAAGCGCGCCTAGAATCGACGCCCGTGAGCCTGGAGGATTCGGATGCGTTGCGCGTGTTGCGCGATGCCTTCACTCCGGACCTGGTCCACCGCTTCTACACCAACTGGTTCGCCCTCGACGTCTCGGTGCGGGATTTGTTCCCGCCCGAAATGGAGGAGCAACGCAACGCTTTCGCCCACGCTTTGCACTGGGTGTACGGCGAATTGGTCGCCCAACGCGCGGCCGAGCCGGTGGCGTTTCTGGCTCAACTCGGGCGCGATCATCGCAAATACGGTGTCCGGCCGGGCCAATACGACACCTTGCGGCGCGCGTTGTTGACGACGTTGCGCACCCATCTGGGCGAGGCCTGGAACGACGCCCTCGACGCGGCCGCCCGGCAGTCGCTGAACCTGATCACCGGGGTGATGAGCGGCGCCGCGGAGGCCGAGGAGGGACCCGCCTGGTGGGACGGCACGGTCATCGAGCATATGCGGGTGTCCCGCGATCTCGCGGTGGTCCGGCTGCAGCTTGACCGCCCGATGCACTATCACCCCGGCCAGTACGTCAACGTCCACGTTCCGCAATGCCCGCGCCGCTGGCGCTATCTGTCCCCCGCCATGCCGGCCGACCCGGACGGCGGAATCGAGTTCCACGTCCGCCAGGTTCCCGGTGGCCTGGTCAGCACGGCCGTCGTCAACGAAACCCGGCCGGGCGACCGGTGGCGGATGTCGAGCCCACACGGTGGGCTGAGCGTCGACCGGGACGGCGGGGACGTGCTGATGGTGGCCGGCAGCACCGGGCTGGCACCGCTTCGCGCGCTGATCATGGACCTGAGCCGTTTTGCGGTGAACCCGCGGGTGCACCTTTTCTTCGGGGCCCGCTATCGCTGCGAGCTCTATGACTTGCCCACCCTGTGGCAGGTGGCGTCGCACAATGCGTGGCTGTCGGTCTCGCCGGTCTCCGAGTACAGCGGCGACCCGCCGTGGGCCGCCGACTACCCCGACGTCACGCCGCCGCGCGGGCTGCACGTGCACCAAACCGGCCGGTTGCCCGACGTGGTGACCAAATACGGCGGCTGGGGCGACCGGCAAATCCTGATCAGCGGCGGGCCGGCGATGATTCACGCCACCAAAGCCGCGGTGATCGCCAAAGGGGCGCCGCCAGAGCGTATTCAGCACGACCCGCTGTCGAGGTGAGTGGAGGTAAGCATGCGCGTCGTCACGCTGCGTGACCCGGCATCGACGGTAACCGCACAGTACGTTCCCGAGGCCGGCATGATCGGCACCTCGCTGAGCGACGCCGGTGTCGAGCTGCTCGGGCAACGACGCGGCCTGGACGCCTACCTCACCGCGGGCAAGACGATGGGAATCCCGATCCTCTATCCGTGGGCAAACCGGCTGGGCGCGAACACCTTTATCGCAGCAGGCAGGACGGTGACCCTGACGCCCGGCGAAAACCGGGTGCGCGCCGACCCCAACGGGCTGCCCATCCACGGGGTGCTGGCGGGCTACCCGGGCTGGCGGGTCACTGCCGAATCAGCGAACGAGCTGAGCGCCGAGGTCGACTTCGGCGCCGACCCCGAATTGCTGGCCAGCTTCCCGTTTCCGCATGTGCTGACCGTGGCGGTGCGGCTTACCGACCGGACGCTGACGGTCCGCACCACCGTCAGCGCCACCGCCGCCGTTGCGGTGCCGCTGTGCTTCGGCTTCCACCCCTATGTGCACCTGCCGGATGTCGCCCGCAGCGAGTGGCTGATCGAGACACCGCCGCTGCGGCATCTGAGCCTCGACGAGCGCGGGCTGCCCACCGGCGCATCAGAGCCCCAGCCGTCGCGACGAGAGGCGTTGGCCGACAAGGGGTTTGATGATGCCTATGACCAGGTCAACGACGGTGCGGTGTTCGCGGTGTCCGGGGGTGGGCGCCGCCTGGAGGTGCACTTCGAGCAGGGGTATCCGGCGACGCAGATCTTCGCGCCGGTTGCCGAGCAGATCGTGTGCTTCGAGCCGATGACCGCGCCAGCCGACGCGCTGCGCCGCGGCGGCTACCGCTGCGCACAACCGGGCGAACCGGAAGCCACCCAGTTTTCCATCCGCGTGTGATCAAATGGCTCGCTAAGCGCTGAAATCGAGGCGGCCGAACGGTAGCCTTGGCCCATCCCGGGCAGGAGGAGCAGGTGAGCCCAGGCGAGAGCGGTGCATCGATCGATGAGCTGCTGGACAGTGCGGTGCGCGCCATCAACGCGGGCGACCGCGCGACCGCAACCGCGTTGGCCGGGCAAGTCCTTGCAGTCGACGGCAGCAATCCTGACGCGGAGGACCTGCTCGCCGTCCCCGCCCGGCACGGCGAAATCCGCCGACTGACAATCGTGTACGTGGACCTGGTCGACTCCACGGCGCTGTCCACCCGCTTGGAGCCGGAGGCTTACCACACGTTGGTCGGGCGCTACCGGCAGGATGTGCTGCGCATCGTCGATCGGTATGGGGGCCATGTCGGCTCGACGAAGGGCGACGGGCTGTTGGCGGTCTTCGGCCATCCCACGGCCCATGAGGACGACGTGCGGCGCGCCGTCGCGGCGGGGTTGGACATCACCCGCGCGGTCGAGTGCCTCAGCGAGCAGGCCGAGCGCAAGTTCGGGGTAGCCATCGACGTGCGGGTGGGCGTGCACCGCGGCCTGGTCTATCTCGACACCGACCAGGACGACGTCTATGGTTTGGCCGCCAACCTGGCTGCCCGGCTGTGCGCGGTGGCGCACTCCGGCACGGTGACGGTGTCGGATGCGGTCGCGCCACTGCTGGGGCACTCGTTCGAGCTGCACACCCGTGCGCCCGTCGCGGTCAAGGGCGTTGACGGGCCGATCACCCCGCACGAGGTGCTCGGTGAGCGACCCGAGGCACCAGCTGTGGTTTCGCCGTCACTGATCGGGCGTGACCGTGAGCGCAGCTGGATGCAGGAGAGCTGGCAGCGAGCGTGTGACGGGGCGCTGAGCACTCCGGGCATCGTGTTCCGCGGTGAGGCGGGGATCGGTAAGACTCGGCTGGCGGCACACGCGGCCGAAATGGTCACCGGATCGGGCGGTGCCGTCATCGAGCTCCGCGGTTCGCCGCTGCACACCGACACCGGTCTGCATCCGGTGCGCAGGCTGCTGGAGCGCCGTTGCGGAATCACCCGGCTCACCGACGGCGCCGAGCGGATGCGGATGCTGGAGGCCGAGTTGCGTTCGCGCGGAATGGATCCGGCCAGCACAGCGCCGCTGCTGGCTCCGGTGCTGGGCATCGGTCCAGAGCATGGCTATCAACCCGCTGCGGTGGAAGGCCGGATCCTGTACGAGTTGATCGGCGCGACCGTCCAGCGATACCTGTTGGCCTGCATCGGCGACCGAGCCGGGCTGGTAGTCGCCGAGGATGTGCACTGGTTCGATCCGTCGACCATGGAGTTGCTCAACTCGCTGCTGGCGGCCGCGGACGGGCGGCTGATGGTGGTGGTGACCGGACGTGACGGTGATTGGTTGAATTCCGATTGGCCTGCAACGGTTTTCGAGCTTGCACCGCTTACCGACGAGGAGTCCGAGGCTTTGATCGAAGCCTTGGACCCGACCGTGCCGGAGGCCCAGCGCGCCGCGGTCCGCAAGCGGTGCGACGGAGTGCCTTTCTACATCGAGCATGTGGTGGCGGGTTTGGGGGTGGCCGGCCACCCGCCAGAGGTGCCGGCAGCGCTGTACGAGCCGCTGTTCGCGCGCCTGCACGCCCGCATCGACGTGGTGCCGGTGATCGAGGCCGCCGCGATCATCGGGCGCGCCGGTGATCTGCCGTTGCTGCGCTCGGTTGTCGGCGAGGCCGCGGACGTCGACGACGTCGTCACCGAACTGGTGCGGACGCGCGTGCTGGAAAGACGCGGAACCGATGGCTGGCGATTCCGCCATGAACTGATCCGGGAGGTGGCCGCCGAGCTGGCCCCTCCATCGCTGGCCCAGGACCTGCATGCGCGCGTCGCCCGCGCGCTGGCTGACGCAACAAGCGCGGCCCAACCGGACTGGCGAGTGGTGGCAAGCCATTTCGAGCAGGCGGGGCAGCACGACCAAGCCGTCGAGGCCTATCAGAGGGCCTCCGTCGAGGCCCGCCGCCGCGGTGCTCTTCAGGAGGCGCTGGATTGCCTCACCAATGTGCTCGACCAGATCACCGGCTGCGTCGGGGGAGCAGAGCGCGACCGCCAAGAGATCGCCATCCGGCTCCAGCGCGGTTTCCTGGCCGGTGCCACCCAAGGCAGGATGAGCGGCGAGGGGCCGGCGGATTTCCAGTGGTGCCTGTCACTGGCCAGCACCGGCAACTACGACAACGAGTTGTTCACCACACTGATGGCGCTGATCGGTTACTACGTGCCGCGCGCCGAACTGCGCCGGGCCCGGGAACTGATCGACTCGGTGTCCAGACTGATCAGCACGGACCGGCCCTGGAGTTATCCGGTGATTGAGTCATCGCTGGGTTCGGTGCTGTGGTTGAAAGGCGAATTCAGCGCCGCCCACGAGCACCTGCTGGCAGCGCTGGCCGCTCGTTCCGCCGCCGATCCCCGGGTGCTCGCGACGGTTTGGTGGGTGCCCGTCGACCCGATCTCGACCGCGCTGACGTACCTGGTGCTAACGCACACGATTCGCGGCGACCTCGACCAGGCCGACGCCGACCTGGCCGAAGCGGTTCGGCGCGGCGACAACCTGGAGTTTCCGCAGAACGCGCACAGCAGAGGACTCACGTGTTTTGTGGAGATCTGGGTGCGAGTGGAGAGCGGCCAACTCGCCGAGGCGGCCACGCTGGTCAGCCGTTTTCGTCAGCTGAGTCAGCAGTCCGGCCTCGACTTGTGGCAGTGGGTGGGCAGGACCGAACACAACACGGTCAAGGCGCTCACCGCGCTGAACGCCGGCGCCGACGCGGCCACGCTGCTGGCCGCGGCCGAGAAGGTAGCGCTGCACGTGGACAGCTCGCGCATGATGCAGCTCAACATTTATCTGACATTCAAAGACGCCATCATCGGCCGTCTGCTGATCGCCGCGGGCTACCCGGACAAGGCGCGCCAGCGACTGGATATGGCGCTGCGCCACTCACAAGAGACCGGAATGCGCTTCCACGACGCCGAACTGATGCGGGTGCGCGCGCACACGTTCACCGACCCGGAAGACCGGCGCAAGGCGCTCGCCGCCGCCCTCGAGCTGGCCCGCCAGCAGGGCGCGACCCTGTTCGAATTGCGTTGCCTACTGGACAGTTTCGACCTGCTCGAAGACGGTGACCGGACGCAGCTAGCCGATCTGATGCGCAGCTTTCCCGGTGATGCCCGGTGGCCGGAATTCGCCCGTGCGCAAGCGATTCTCGGCTGGACCTGAGCGAACTGCTCTACATGTGCTGAAATCGGCGCGGCCGACCGGTACTCTTTAGCCCATCCTGGTCAGGAGGATGCAGGTGAGCCCTGGCAAGAGCGGCGCGACGATCGACGACTTGCTGGACCGCGCGGTGCGGGCCATCAACGAAGGGGACCATGCGACCGCCACGGCGTTGGCCGGCCAGGTTCTTGCGGTCGACCGGGGCAACCCGGAAGCAGAGGACCTGCTCGCCGCGCCCGCTCGCTACGGTGAGATCCGCCGGCTGACCATTTTGTTTGCCGACCTGGTTGAATCGACGGCGCTGTCCACCCGGTTAGAGCCCGAGGCGTATCACACCTTGGTTGGCCGGTACCGCGATGAGGTGCGCCGGATCGTCGATCGATATGAGGGTCATATCTGTTCGATCAAGGGCGACGGATTGTTGGCGGTGTTCGGCCACCCCACGGCGCATGAGGACGACGTGCAGCGGGCGGTGGCGGCGGGGCTGGACATCACTCGCGTCGTGGCGCAGCTCAGTGGGCGGGCCGAACGCAAGTTCGGCGTGGCGATCAACGTGCGGGTCGGGATCCATCGCGGGCTGGTCTACCTCGACACCGACCAGGACGACGTCTATGGGTTCGCGGCCAATCTGGCCGCCCTGGTATGCAGTGTGGCCAAGCCCGGCACGGTGGCGGTTTCGGATGCCGTCGCACCATTGGTGCGGGACTCGTTCGAACTCCACACGGCCTCGGCTGTGGCGGTCAAGGGCATCGAAGCGCCGATCAACCATCATCACGTGGTCGGTGAGCGACCGGAAGTTGCGGCCCCGGGTTCTCCCCCGCTGATCGGGCGCGGCGGTGAGCGCGGTTGGCTGCAGCAGAGCTGGCAAGAAGCGCGCGACGGGCTAATGAGCGCTCCCGGCGTGGTCTTTCGTGGGGAGCCCGGAATCGGCAAGACCCGGCTTGCGACCGAAGCAGCCGACCTCGTCCGAGCCTCCGGCGGGACGGTGATCGAACTCAGAGGTTCGCCGCTGCACACCGAAACCGGCCTGCACCCGGTGCGCAGGCTGCTGGAGCGTCGCTGCGGCATCACCCGGCTCACCGACGGTGGCGAACGGTTGCGCTTGCTGGACGCCGAATTAGGCTCGTGCGCAGTGGATCCGGTGAACACGGTACCGCTGTTGGCCCCGGTCTTGGGCATCGGTCCCGAGCATGGCTATCACCCCGCCGCGGTAGAAGGCCGCACCCTGTACGAGTTGATCGGAGCCACGGTGCTCCGCTATGTGTTGGCGTGCCTGCACAACCGGCCCGGTCTGGTCATCGCCGAAGACGTGCACTGGTTTGACCCGTCCACCATGGAACTACTCAACGCGCTGCTTTTGGCCGCCGACGGGCGACTGATGGTGGTGATGACCGGACGCGACGGTGACTGGCTGCAATCTGGATGGCAGGCAACAGTTTTCGATCTGGCGCCGCTGACCGACGAGCAATCCGACGCATTGATCCAAGCATTGGATCCGGCGGTGTCGGTTGCGCAACGGGCCGCGGTCCGCAAGCGGTGCGACGGGGTGCCCTTCTACATCGAACATGTGGTGGCCGGCTTGGGGGCGACCGGCCATGAAGCGCAGGTGCCCGAGGCGCTGTACGAGCCGCTGTTCGCGCGGCTGCACACCCGCAGCGATGTGGTGCCGGTGGTGGAGGCGGCCGCCGTGATCGGGCGCGCCGGCGATCTCCCGTTGCTGCGTACCGTGGTCGGACGCGACAGCGAGGACCTCGACGAGGTGGTGACCGAACTGGTGCGGGCGCGGGTGCTCGAACGACGCAGCACCGACGGCTGGCGCTTCCGCCATGAACTGCTCCGCGAAGTGGCAACCGAGTTGGCCCCGCCGTCGCTGCGACGCGAATTGCACCGTAGGGCCGCCCACGCGCTGGTCGACGCGGCGATCGTCGCCGAACCGGATTGGCGCGTCGTCGCAAGCCATTTCGAAGAGGCTCAGCAATATGACCAGGCCGTCGAGGCCTACCAGAAGGCCTCCGTCGACGCACGCCGGCGCGGTGCCATGCAAGAGGCGCTGGCCTGCCTGACCAAAGCACTCAGCCAGCTGATCAGCTGCGGGGCAGGATGCGCGCGGGATCGCAGCGAGATCGCCATCCGGCTCGAGCGCGGTTTTCTCACCGGTGCCCTCGAAGGCGGCACCAGCGGTGAGGCACCCGCCGATTTCGAGCGGTGCCTGGCCCTGGCGAGCGCCGGCAACTACGAAGACGAGCTGTTCAATACGCTCACCGCGCTGATCGGCTACTACGTGCCGCGCGCCGAACTGCGCCGGGCCCGGGAACTGCTGGACTCGCTGTCCGCCCGGATCACCAGAGACCGACCCTGGAGTCGTCCCGTCATCGCCTCGTCGCTGGGATCGGTCGCCTGGCTCGAAGGTGACTTCACCGCCGCTCGGGAAAACCTGATGGCAGCGCTGGCCGACCGTTCGGCCGCCGACCCGGCGGTGTTGGATGCACCGTCATGGGTGACGGTGGACCCCATCGCGGCGGCACACCAGTACCTGGCGTTGACGCATACGGTGTGCGGGGACCTCGATCGCGCCAATGCCGAGTTGGCCGAATCGGTGCGGCGCTCCGACGAACTGAGCTTCCCGCACGATTCCTGCAACCGGGCACAGACGTATTTCGTGGAGATCTGGGTGCGCCTGGAAGCCGGCGAGATCGAGGAGGCCGCCAACCTGGTTACCCGTCTGCGTCAGCTCAGTCAGCAGTCCGGCCTCGACTTGTGGCAGTGGGTGGGCAGGACCGAACACAACACGGTCAAGGCGCTCACCGCGCTGAACGCCGGCGCCGACGCGGCCACGCTGCTGGCCGCGGCCGAGAAGGTAGCGCTGCACGTGGACAGCTCGCGCATGATGCAGCTCAACATTTATCTGACATTCAAAGACGCCATCATCGGCCGTCTGCTGATCGCCGCGGGTCGCCCCGAGAAGGCGCGCGAGCGACTGGATATGGCCCTGCGCCACTCACAAGAGACCGGAATGCGCTTCCACGACGCCGAACTGATGCGGGTGCGCGCGCACACGTTCACCGAGCCAGAAGACCGGCGCAAGGCGCTGGCCGCCGCGTTGGAGTTCGCACGCCAGCAGGGCGCGACCCTGTTCGAATTACGTTGCCTGCTGGACAGTTTCGACCTGCTCGAAGACGGTAACCGGACGCAGCTCGCCGACGTCGTGCGCCGCTTCCCGGGTGACGCCCGGTGGCCGGAAATGGAACGGGCGGAACAGATCCTGTCCTGACCTACTTGCGCAGCGGTTTCAGGTAACGCTGGTGCAGCTTGTCCGGCGTATTCGATACCTGTTGCAGCAGCTTGATGTTGTCGGCAACGTTGGGGCTCTCCTGCTTGGCGATGGCGCGCACCAGCGCGGGGAACGGCGTGAACTTCTCCGGCGGATGCAGATACCAGGACGCCAGCGCGGCCGTCCACGCCGCCTGGTGCACCCGCTTCTGCGGCGCATTCGCCGCGTTCTCAGCCATGGAATTGGCGAATAGCCAAGCCCCTTCCCGCATATTGGTCAGCACCCGATCGAACACACCGAGCTCGTCGGGGAGCAGCCGACGCATCCAGCGCAACTCCGGCGACAGCTCCTGCATCTTGGCAACCATGTCGGGCATCTGCGAGCACAGCAGTGCGTTGACGCGGATGAAATCGGGTTCCAGCGTCTTCAGCGAGTCGGGCGCGATCGCAAAGCATGCCATGCCCAGATCGAAGCTGATGTGAGCGGTAAACGCGCTCATCATGTGTTGCAGGATGACTGCTTGGCCGTCGTGGTCCCCGACGAACGCCACCTCCCATGGCAGGGTCAGGCCCTGGCACTGCTTGGGGTGGAAGTAGGCATTCAGGGCGTTGAAGTAACGCTGAGCGAAGGCGACGTCCAGCCGGGCAACTCGGTGCCCGTCTTTGAACTTCTCGTTGTTGATGGCGTCCCGGATGGCGAGAGTGACGCGCTGGTAGATGGCGGCGAAGTAGCCGAGGTGACTTTCCTGCGCGATGGACCAGCGGATGACCTTGTCGACGTTGCGCAGAACATCGTCGACGTCGTTGGCCTCGGCCAGGCGGGGCAGTGGCGGTGTCATGTGGAAAGCTCCCAGTCACGGGCGAGGTGGTCGGGCATCTCGAAGCGAGCCCGCTCCCCTCCCCGCTCGAGCCGGAAAATCCCGTGTAACAGGTTGCGGCCGAATGGTAAAGCCAGCCGCGACATCCTTTGGTATCGCGGCAGGTTCCGTTCGCTTTGCCCGAAGAGGTGCACGTAGATCAATTTGGTTACCGAGTCCACCAGGTTGAGCTCGTCGGTCAGCTTCGACTTCGGGACCAGCAGCATGTCGGCGGCCTCGTCGCCGATCAGGTGGCGGATCATCGGAGGGATAGTGTCGTCGAAGCGGTGGAAGGGGGTCAGCTCGTCGAGCAGCTTGATCAGCGCGGCCGCCATCTCCTGGCCTTCCGGCGATGCCCGGAATTGCCGGCGCCGGATGGCGTTGACCAGCGCGGTGGCATCGGAGCTGTCGTGCACCAGCATCTCGTCGCTCAGACCGAGCAGATGTCCGATGACGTTCCAGACATGGAGGTACGCGTCGACGTCCTCGTCTGAAAGGCGCACGCCCAGGCGAGGCATCGGCTCGACGACGACGTATGAGAAGCTGAGCAGCGTCCCGGCCAGGTCCTCCTGGTTGATCGGCGTGCCCCACTCTTTTGCATCCCATAGCCCGGGCTTCTCCTTGTTGCGGGCCTTGACCAGGTTGCGCACCGCGGAGTGCATCAGCCGGACCCGTTGGATGGTGCGTCGGCCTTTGCCATCGTCATCGAGGCCGCCGACGGCGAGCACGTCCATCAGGAACTGGCCGGTCTCCATCACCCGCCGACGGGTGTTCGTGTCAAGTTGGGCGGTCAGGTACAGCACCTTGACGCCGTTCGCCGCCGCGTACGCCGAGGGAAGCGACGCGCAGAACAGGCAGAGCGTGATCAAAACGCCCCACGTCTCGAATATCTGCTGCCCCCGTTTGATCTTGGCCGAGTCGGCCCACTCCGGCAGCGACGAACTCTGGGCCAGGTATTCCCGGATGCCAACGGGCAGATCTTCCGGCACCGGCTGGTCGTTTTTGACCAACGACTGCATGATCGAGTTGACCGCGTCGATGTCACCGCGCCTGAACTCGGCCTCGACCTTCTTGTCGAGCAGCACATCGCCTTGCTTTCGCATCTTGTCGAGCCGCTCGTCGGTCCACCTGGATTTCGCCTTCGCACCCGCCATGGGTGCAGCTTCTCAGACTTTTGAAGCTTTGCCAGCGGTTACGTCGCGATTGAGTACCTGTCTGCCGCAACGCGAGTAGTCCGCTACGCGTGCTTAGTGATGTGCGCCGGCCCTAGGTTGCATGCATCAGCACAGCCGATGCGTCGGAGGCGATCACCATGTCGGACATATCGATCGGGGCACCGCGGGATGCCATCGCCCAGCCGACCGCAGCCAAGGACGCCGTATCCCCGCCGGTGCTGATCACCGAACAGCAAGTGATGCTGGGCACCGCGGCAGCCGTGCCGCCGCCGAGCACCCTGGCCCGCCGGATGATCGACGCGCTTCGTGTCGTCCGGGCCGCCGTGCAGCTGCCGCCCCCGCGGCCTATTTACACACGCGCCGCGTACCTGGAAGGTGCGCGCATGGAGCGTGAAATGCATCGGCTATGAGCCGCTTGGGCCGGCGCGCAAAATCCGGACCAGCTCCTCACGTGACCCGGCGCCCAGACGCTGGAACGCGCGATACACATGCCCCTCGACGGTGCGCACCGAGGTGACCAGCCGCTCGGCGATCTCCTTGTTGGACAATCCCGCGGCGACCAACTCGATGATTTCGCGTTGACGATCGGTCAACGGCTGCCCGACCGGGTTTCGCAGCGCCGGCGTGCACAGCGCGCCGCAGTCGGTGGCCAGCTGCTGCGCCAGCGCCGCAGCATACAAGCTGCGCTTGCGGTTCTGATTACGGCTGAACGCGACGGCCGCCTGGGCGGCGACATCGGCTGCCGCGGCCCGATCACCGATCGCGCGGTAGTCGGCCGATGCCGCCAGCAGACCCGCCCCGTCCTGGGCGTGCAACGATTCGGTATGCCGCGCAACGGTATCGGCGAGGCCAAGCGAGAGCTCGTTGGCCAGTTCCCGCGCGCGGGGCGCGCCCGACGTGTCGCCCCATTGAGCCGCCACCTGTATGCAGGCCAGCTCGTGGGTTGGCTGATTAAGCTTGCGGGCCGCCTCGCCGGCCGCTCGGACAAGCGAAATCGCGTCGGTCAGGCATCCGCTGGCGGCCAGCGCCCAGCCGCTGGCCACCGCCAGACCGGTTTGCATGAACACGTAGTCGGCCGGTACGCATTTGCGCGCTTCGGTGATCGCGGCATTGGCGGCGTCCACCTGACCCAGCTTGGCGTGCGCCTCGGCCAACGCGAAGCAGCTCGCCGGTCGTAAGCCGCTTGTGACGCTGTGCTTCTCTGCCCCGGCCAGCGCCTCGTGCAGAAGTTTCACCGCGGCGGCGACATTCCCCTGCGCCAGCTCGGCGTAACCCAGTAAGAATGCCAGGTTCGCATAGGCAAGCCCGGGAATGTCGCGTGCCGACTCGGATAGCTGCTCGGCCGAGCGCACGCATTCGTCGATGCGCCCATTCAACCGGCAGGCGCGCGCATAGACGCCGCCATACCAGAACCTCATCGGCGACGCCTGAAACGACGTGATCGCGCGGTCGATGGGCTCCGCCACAACGTCAGTGAGGTCGCCGATTCTGCCGAGCGCGCCTTGCGCGATGGTCAACGCGATCGATGCCAACATGGCGTGATAGTCGGGCAGTGTCGGCGAACGCAGCGCCGCCTGCGCCTTTTCCGCCGCTATTTCACAACGGGCCATCACGGCGTCCACGCACGATTCGATCGCGGCGCGCTCAGCCCGCTCCGCCGCGGATTCACGCGTCGATGCCAGGCCGTCAAGAATGGCCGACGCGTCCTGGGGTCGGCCGAGATTCCAGATCAGGTTCGCTGCCCGCACGGTCGCCCAATGGTGTCCGTCCGGGTCAGCGACGCCGATCCCGGCCAGGATCGCCTCGGCCTGCTCTCCGTGCCCACGCCCGGCCAGGCTCATCGCACGCAGGCGGACAGCCTCACTGACCCCGGCATCGGCCGCGGCGGCGGCGAATCGATCGGACAGGTCGAAGTCGAGCAGCGTCATCGCGAATCGCGCCGCCTGCAGGTACAGGCCCGGGTCGGCGGGCAGGTCCGATTCGAGGGCCAGCAGCGCGCGTCGCACCGTCGCGTGCATGTCGGGATCGGAGTCCTTGGCCAGCCGCTGCGCCAGCTTGCCGCGGATCCGCGACAGGTACATCTCACTGGCCGCGGCGCGCCGAAGCTCACCGAACAGCGGATGGGCCAGTCGGGCCATCAACTTGGAGCCGCTGCGTTCCACGGTGACCAGGTTCATCTGTTCGGCGGCCTCCAGATCGCGGCGGTGCACCAGGTCGCAGAGCGCGTCGACCGGGAGCGGCTCGTATTGCGAGAGCGTGTCGACGACAAGGGCGACATCGGGGGTGAGCCGGCTCAATTGCCGATCGACCATGTCGCCGATACTGTCCGACACCGCAACGCGCTCGTCCCACATCCACACCCCGGCGACCTGCCGTATCGCGCCGGCGGCGATCTGGTCCTTGAGCAGTTGCCGCAAAAAAAGCGCGTTGCCTCCGGTCAGCTTCCAGAACCGCTTGGCGCTGCGACTGTCCACCGCGCCGCCAAGCATGGTTTCAAGCATGCGGTGGATGTCCGAAGCCGACAGCGGTTGAAGGTCCAGGCGGGCGAGTAAGTCGTTTTTCCACAGCGCGGTGATCGCGTCGGGCTCGTCCGCGCCCGTGCGCACGGTGACCACCAGCCGTATCCCGCGCGCCTGGGCCAGCTGGTGCACGACGTGTGCCGACAGTCCGTCGAGCAGATGTGCGTCGTCGACCCCGATCAGCATCCCGCGCCCGCGTTGTTGGCTGACAAAGAAATTGATGACCCGTCGCACGTCGGAGATCGGATCGGAGATCATGTCGCAGGTGGATGCGGTGAACGCGCCCAACGGTACCTGTCGCGCGGACTGGGTGCCCACGATCCAGCACGTCCGCTCACCCGAGGCCTCGGCACGGGCGAGCACTTCACGCGCCAAGCGGGTCTTGCCCACCCCTGCGGCTCCGGCGATGACCACGCCGGAGAAATTGCCAACACCGCTGAGCGCACGCCGAATAGCGGCCAATTCGCTGTCACGCCCGGTCAGCGGGTCGCCGCCGATCACCGGCCGACTATAACCCGCGTTGGCGATTTGCTGGCGTGAATTTTGCCGCTATTCACACCGTTCACTCGGCGTAGCGCGGCTTGCGGGGCTGCCACACCACCACGGCGGTGCTCTTGGGCATCACCGCGAGATCGCGGCGCTGACCGGCACGCACCTGCGCCAACTCCCCGGTCAACTCCCTCACCCGCGCCTGCAGCGCCTCGACCTGATTGGTCAGCTCGATGATCCGCTTGATGCCGGCGAGGTTGACGCCCTCGTCCTGAGACAGCCGCTGCACCTCCCGCAGCAGCTCGACGTCGTTCTGTGAATAACGCCGTCCGCCCCCGGAAGTGCGGCGCGGGCTGACCAGACCCAGGCGATCGTAGGTGCGCAGCGTTTGGGCGTGCATGCCGGCCAGCTCCGCGGCGACCGAGATCAGGAAGGTCCGCGATTCAGGTTCCCTTTGGTTCCTGGAATTTCTAGGCATCAGCGATTACCTGCCCATCCGGCCCGTGGGTTAAATCCACTGGCCTGCTCGGCAGCCGCGTACGCCTCCAGCGCCTCCTGCGCGGCGCCCTCCAAGTTCGGCGGGACCGCCACCTTCACGGTGACCAGCAAGTCCCCGCTGCCCCCGCTGCGCTTGGGCACCCCGCGTCCGCGCACCCGTAGGATGCGGCCGTCGGCGGTTCCCTTGGGCACCCGTACACCAACCTTGCCGTCCAGTGTGGGCACCGAAATGGTTGAGCCTAAAGCTAATTCGGTGAAGCTGACGGGAACGGTCACGGTGAGGTCGTCACCGTCACGGCCGAACACCTTGTCCGGCCGAACATGGACCGTCACGTATAGGTCGCCTGACGGCGCGCCACGCAACCCGGCCTCACCCTGCCCGGGCAGCCGGATGCGCTGTCCGTCCTCGACGCCGGGCGGGATCCGCACATTGATGGTGCGGGTGCGCGTGGTGACACCGGTGCCCTTGCACTCGTCGCAGGGGTGCTCGATGATCGAGCCGCTGCCCCGGCAGTCGGCGCAGGGTTCGGAAAAGCCGAACGCACCCTGGTTGCGGTTGATCACGCCGGAGCCGTTACAGCTCGGGCACACCTTCGGGCTGGTGCCCGGCCGTGCGCCGCTGCCGTGGCAATTGGTGCACGGCGCCGGGCTGGTCAGCCGCAGCGGCATGGCCACACCGTTGGCGGCCTCCACAAAGTCCAGCTGGGTTTCGGTCTCCAGGTCGTTGCCGCGTCGCGGCCGGCTGGGACGAGCACTGGCGCCGCGCCCGAACAAGCCACCGAACAAATCGCCGATGTTGGTGCCGCCACTACGGCCGGCGGCATCGAACAAATCATTGAGGTTGAACTCGGCGCCGTCACCGAATCCGCCAAAATCACCGGTGTCGAACCGGCGGCCGCCGAAACCGCCGCCCGCGAACAGGCGGCGGGTTTCGTCGTATTCCTTGCGCTTGGCCGGATCCGACAATACGTTGTGCGCTTCGGACACCGCTTTGAATCGTTCGCCCGCGGCCGGATTGTCGGGATTGGCGTCCGGATGCAGATCGCGCGCTAGCTTGCGATAGGCACGTTTGATCTCTTCGGGACTGGCGTCAGAGGAGACGCCCAGCTCCTTATAGAAGTCCTTTTCGACCCATTCACGCTGGGCCATGTCGCGTCACCCCCTCTCACCTTTCGCGTTCATTTGTTGTGCTGATTGTGTGTTCTAGTCACCGGATGCGCCGGCGTTATCGTCCGATTGGACCGGGTGGGTTGCCGCAGCGCCTTCGGGCACGCCGGCGGCCGGCGTTTCTTGGCTGTTGTCCGCGACCGTGTCAACGACGGCGACCAGAGCGTGGCGCAGCACCTGGTCGCCGAGTTTGTAGCCGTGACGCATGACGGTGCCGATCACCGGCTTTGAGCCCTCGGCGCCGTCGCCCTCATGCTGGACGGCCTCGTGCAGCGCTGGGTCGAAGTCTTCGCCTTCCTCGCCGAACGGGGCCAGGCCAAGCCCGGTCAGCGCGCTGACCAGCTTGTCGGCCACCGACTTCAGCGGCCCCGACTCCAGGTCACCGTGCTTGCGTGCCCGATCCAGATCGTCCAACACGCCCAGCAGTGGGGTGACCACGGCGGCCTTGGCCCGGTCCGCCGCGGCCTGCTGGTCGCGCAGCGCCCGCCTGCGGTAGTTGGCGAAGTCCGCCTGCACCCGTTGCAGATCGCCGAGCAGTTCGGCCGCCTTGTCGGCCTCTTCCGGAGTTTCGCCGGCGAAGGCTCCAGGCGCCGCCCCTCCCGGCTCCCCTTTCGGTTCGCCGCCGGGAGGGACATGCCGTACTTCGCCGGTCTCAGGATCGATACGCCGCTTGTCGGTGACCGTTACCTGTTCCTGTTGCCCTTCGCTCACTTGGACTCCCGGTCATCGTCGACCACCTCCGCGTCCACGACGTCATCGGCTGAGCCTGAGGCAGCGCCGGCCTCGGCGCCGCCGGCCTGGCCGCCGGCAGCCTGGGTGGCCTCATAGATGGCCTGTCCGAGCGCCTGCGACTCCTGACCCAGCTTCTCCATCGCCGACTTGATCGCGGAGATGTCGGTGCCGCCCAGTGCCGTCTTGGCGTCGGCCACTGCGGCGTCCACCTTGTTCAGCGTGTCCTGGGGGACCTTGCTGCCACCCTCGGCTTCGCGCTGTTCTTTGACGAACTTCTCCGTCTGGTACACCAGCGTCTCGGCCTGGTTGCGGATGTCGGCCTCCTCGCGACGCTTCCGGTCTTCTTCGGCGTGCGCTTCGGCGTCCTTGATCATCCGGTCGATCTCCTCCTTGGACAGGCCGGAGCCCTCCTGGATCTTGATCGTGTTCTCCTTGCCGGTGCCCTTGTCCTTGGCCGTGACGTGCACGATGCCGTTGGCGTCGATGTCGAAGGTGACCTCGATCTGCGGCACACCGCGCGGGGCCGGCGGAATACCGGTCAGCTCGAACGAGCCGAGCAACTTGTTGTGCGAAGCGATTTCACGCTCACCCTGGTAGACCTGAATCTGCACCGACGGCTGGTTGTCGTCGGCGGTGGTAAAGGTCTCCGACCGCTTGGTCGGGATCGTGGTGTTGCGCTCGATGAGCCTGGTCATCACGCCGCCCTTGGTTTCGATACCCAGGCTCAGCGGCGTAACGTCAAGCAGCAGAACGTCTTTCACCTCACCCTTGAGCACACCGGCCTGCAGCGCGGCGCCCACGGCCACCACTTCGTCGGGGTTGACACCCTTGTTGGGCTCCTTGCCGCCGGTCAGTTCCTTGACCAGCTCGGTCACCGCGGGCATCCGGGTGGAACCACCCACCAACACCACGTGGTCGATGTCGGACACCGAGATACCGGCGTCGGAGATCACCGACTTGAACGGCTGCCGGGTGCGGTCCAGCAGATCTTGGGTGATCTTCTGGAACTCGGCGCGGGTCAGCTGCTCGTCGAGGAACAGCGGGTTCTTGTCCGCGTCGACGGTGATGTAGGGCAGGTTGATCGAGGTGCTCTGTGAGCTGGAGAGCTCGATCTTGGCCTTCTCCGCGGCCTCACGCAGCCGCTGCATCGCCATCTTGTCCTTGGTCAGGTCAATCCCGCTGGTGCCCTTGAACTTGTCGACCAGCCAGTTGACGATGCGGTCGTCCCAGTCGTCGCCACCGAGGTGGTTGTCACCGCTGGTGGCGCGGACCTCGACGACGCCCTCACCGATCTCGAGCAGCGAGACGTCGAAGGTGCCGCCACCGAGGTCGAAGACCAGGATGGTCTGTTCCTTCTCGCCCTTGTCCAGGCCGTAGGCCAGCGCCGCGGCGGTGGGCTCGTTGACGATGCGCAGCACGTTGAGGCCGGCGATCTGGCCAGCTTCCTTGGTCGCCTGACGCTGGGCGTCGTTGAAGTAGGCGGGCACTGTGATGACCGCGTCGGTGATGTCCTCACCGAGGTAGGCTTCCGCGTCACGCTTCAGCTTCATCAGCACGCGGGCGCTGATCTCCTGCGCGGTGTATTTCTTGCCGTCGATCTCGATGGACCAGTCGGTGCCCATGTGCCGCTTGACCGAACGCACGGTGCGGTCGACGTTGGTGACCGCCTGGTTCTTGGCCGGCTGGCCGACCAGCACTTCGCCGTTGCGGGCGAACGCGACAATCGACGGGGTGGTCCGAGAGCCCTCGGAGTTGGCGACCACGACCGGGTCACCACCCTCGAGAACACAGACGACGGAGTTGGTGGTCCCGAGGTCGATTCCGACCGCACGAGCCATGGTGATTCCTCCTGAGTAGTAGAGCTTCTTCCGTGCACTACGCTGAGTGACCTTCGCTCAAGCCTGCCCTTGACCCGCGAAGGTGTCAACCCCAGGATTGAGTCCTAGTCACTCAACTTGCCGATAATGCTAACGGCGGGTACTTCCGTCTTGTTCCCGGGGACTTCGGCTAAGCGCTGAGCTGTCGCGCGTGCCGATCGAGCCAGGCGAGCACCTGGGCGCGACTCAGCGTCCAGCCGAGACGGCGCAGTCGGGTTCCTACGGTCGCGGGCGGCGCCCGCATAAGTTAGCCTGAGCTTTCCCGGGCCCACCATGGCAGGAGCTGGATGTCAGAGCAAGACACCGCCGCTGCCCGGCTTGCGCGCGAAGATGCGGGCTACCACAAGGGCCTCAAGAACCGCCAGATACAGATGATTGGTCTCGGCGGGGCGATCGGAACCGGTCTTTTCCTCGGCGCCGGGGGCAGGCTGGCGTCGGCCGGACCCGGGCTGTTCTTGGTCTACGGGATCTGCGGCATCTTCGTCTTCTTGATCCTGCGCGCCCTCGGCGAGCTCGTCCTGCACCGCCCGTCCTCGGGGTCCTTCGTCTCGTATGCGCGCGAATTCTATGGCGAGAAGGTGGCTTTCGCGGCCGGCTGGTTGTATTTCCTCAACTGGGCGATGACCGGAATCGTGGACACCACCGCGATAGCGCACTACTGCCACTACTGGAAGACGTTGCATACCGTCCCACAGTGGACCCTCGCGTTGATCGCGCTGGTGGCGGTGTTGGCGATGAACCTGATCTCGGTCAAGCTGTTCGGCGAGTTGGAGTTCTGGGCGTCGCTCATCAAGGTGCTGGCGCTGGTGACCTTCCTCGTCATCGGTACGGTCTTTCTGTTCGGGCGCTTCAAGATCGACGGGCACGACACCGGCCTGGCGCTCTGGGACAGCCATGGTGGGCTGCTGCCAGCCGGCCTGCTTCCGCTGGTGCTCGTTACCTCGGGGGTCGTGTTCGCCTACGCCGCCGTCGAACTCGTAGGCATCGCGGCCGGCGAGACACAGAACCCGGAGAAGATCATGCCGCGCGCGATCAACTCGGTCGTGTTTCGCATCGCGGTCTTCTACATCGGCTCGACGGTCCTGCTGGCGCTGCTGCTGCCACACACCGCGTATCGAGACCATGTGAGCCCGTTCGTGACGTTCTTCTCCAAGGTGGGTTTCGGCGCGGCGGGCAGTCTGATGAACCTCGTGGTGCTCACCGCCGCCCTTTCCAGCCTCAACGCGGGCCTGTATTCCACGGGCCGCATCCTGCGGTCAATGGCGATCAACGGCAGCGGCCCCAAGTTCACCGCGCCCATGTCGAAGAACGGCGTGCCGTATGGCGGGATCCTGCTCACCGGCGCCATCGGCCTGTTTGGCATCGTGCTCAACGCCGTCAAGCCGAGCCAGGCGTTCGAGATTGTGCTTCACCTTGCCGCCGTGGGCGTCGTGGTGGCCTGGGGGACGATCGTGGCGAGCCAGCTGCGGTTGTACCGGCTGGCACGCGCAGGCAGATTGCAACGACCGCATTTCCGGATGCCGCTGGCCCCCTATAGCGGCTATCTGACGCTGCTCTTTCTGGCCGGGGTGCTGATCTTGATGCTGTTCGACAAGGTACAGGGCCCCTGGCTGCGTGGCGCGATGATCATCGGCAGCCTTGCGCTGATCGGCGGTTGGTTCCTGGTCCGTCACCGGGTGCGAGCGACCGCCCATGGCGCCGCTGCGCCGGCTGCTCATCCCACCGACCCCCAGGTGGCCGCTTAACGCTCGTCGATGTCGTGGCCGCCGGCCAGATCGGCGCAGTCGACGATCTCGACGTCGTGGCGGGTCCGCAGGTATGCACCCGCACCCTGGTCGCCCGATAGGTGGGCCTGTACCTCGGGCCAGTGCCGACGCGCGATGACCACGGGATGGCCCGGCCGGTCGCCGAAGTAGGCGCGCGCCAGGCCGCTGGCCGACGCGGCCGCGCGGGCGAGCACCCGGGCCACCACGGCGGGACCGATATCCGGCGTATCGATGACGTGCAGCACCGCGTAGTCCGCGCGCATGCGGTCGGCCGCGGCCAGACCGGTGCGCACCGAGGCGCTCAGCCCGTCGCGCCACTGCGGCGCGGTGACCGCGGTGGTCCCCGGCGGGGTGGCCACCTGGGCAGCGCCGAGGACGACCACGACGTCGGCGCACCCGCCCTCGCGCAGGGCGCCGACCGCGGTCTCCAGCCAGCCGTCGACCAGCACTTTCGGCTTGCCGTAGCGGCGACCCGCGCCGGCGGCCAACAGCACTCCGACGCTGCGGGGCTGCTGGCCTATCGACTCCGATAACGGCACTCTCCTATGATGACATTGAGCTTCTCATCCAGCGACAATCGATGGAGCACGATGACTCAGGACCTCCAGGCCCCCGCCACCCCGTCGCCCCGGTACGCCGGCACCCGTGTGCAGCGGGTGGAGGACGGCCGGTTGTTGACCGGCCGCGGCTGCTTCGTCGACGACATCTCACGGCCCGGCATGCTGCATGCCTGCTTCGTGCGCAGCCCTTTTGCGCGGGCCCGGATCAACGGCATCGACGCCTCGGCCGCGCTGGCGCTGCCCGGCGTGCGGGCGGTGTTCACCGCCGCCGATCTCAACCCCGATGTCAGGGAGGCCTGGCACGCCGTCGCGGGCAAGGACGTCCCGGATACCCCGCGGCCCCCGCTGGCCGAGGGCGAGGCCAAGTTCGTCGGCGACCCGGTTGCCCTGATCGTCGCCGAGAGCCGTTACGTCGCCGAGGATGCGCTCGAACTCATCGACGTCGACTACGAGCCGCTGCCGGCGATCACCGATTTCACCCGGGCGCAGACCTCCGAGGTGTTGGTCCACGACAGCTATGCCCACAACGTCGCGGGCGGCATGGGCGGAGCTCCGCCGGACGAAGAGATTTTCGCCAACGCGCCATACGTGGTGTGCGAGAACATCTATCAGCAGATCTATGCGCCGGTGCCGATCGAAACCCGGGGCCTGGTCGTCGAATGGACAGCCGCCACCGGCGAACTCACCCTGTGGGCGTCCACCCAGACTCCGCACGAACTACGGGCTTTTTGCGCACGGTTGTTAGGCATTGCGGCACAACGGGTTCGGGTCATCATGCGCGACACCGGCGGCGGCTTCGGCCAGAAGGTGGTCCCGATGCGCGAAGACATGTGCATAATGCTGGCCGCCCGCAAGGTGCCGGCGGCGCTGAAGTGGATCGAGGACCGCCGTGAGAACTTGATATCGGCCGGGCAGGCCCGCCACGTCGACGGCACCGCACGGATGGCGTTCGACGACGACGGCCGCATCGCCGCTGCAGACATCGATTTCGTTCAGGACGTCGGCGCCTATCCGACGCCCTACCCGGTGCTGACCACGGCCGCCATCGGAATGTTCTTCCCGGGGCCCTACCGGGTGCCCAAGGCCAGCTTCAAGTATCAGACCGTCTTCTCCAACACCAGCGGTCTGGCCGCCTACCGCGGACCGTGGCAATACGAGACGCTGGCCCGCGAAATCCTGCTCGACATCGCCGCGCGCAAGATGAACCTCGACCCGGTCGAACTGCGCCGGCGTAACCTGTTGCGCCGCTACGAAATACCCTACGTCAACCCCAACGGAATGCCTTACGACCACGTCGCGCCGATCGAAACGTTCGAGCAGGCGGTGAAAATCCTTGACCACGAAGGGTTCCGCAACGAACAAGCCGAAGCGCTGGCGCAGGGCCGTTACCTGGGGCTGGGATTTTCGGCCTATATCGAGCCGACCGGGGCCGCGACGGGCCACCTGGCCACCGAGGGTGCCACCATCCGGATGGAGCCGACGGGCAAGATCAACGTCTACGTCAACGGCGGCTCGAGCGGAAACAGCATCGAAACCACCGTTGTCCAGTTGACCGCCGACGCGCTGGGTGCCGACATCGACGATGTGGCAACGATCCAGGGCGACACCGCGGTCACCCCGTACGGAGCCGGGACGCAGGGCAGTCGCAGCGCACCGATGACGGCCGGGGCGGTCAACGAGGCGGGGACCATGCTGCGTGAGAAGATCGTGGCGCTGGCCGCGCATCACCTCAAGGTCGCCGAATCCGAAGTGGATCTTGCCTATTCGGTGGCCAGTGTGCGCGATGACCCGTCGAAGCGGGTGACCTTCGGTGAGCTGGCCTATCTGGCGTACTACTCCCCGCAATTGTTGCCGCCGGGTATGTCGGCCAATCTGGAGGCGACCGCTCGCTTCAACTCGCCCAATCCCGTTCACTGGTCCAACGCGACCCACGCCTGCACCTGCGAAGTCGACGTGGCGACAGGCAAAGTGAGGCTGCTGCGCTACATCGTCAGCGAGGACGTCGGACCCATGATCAACCCGACCATCGTCGAGGGACAGATCGCCGGCGGAACCGTGCAGGGCATCGGCGGCGCGTTGATGGAGGATGTGGTCTACGACGACGACGGCAACCCGCTGGCAACAACATTCGTCGACTATCTGCTGCCCACGGCCACCGAGGTGCCGCCTATCGAATTCGGCCACGTCGAGATACCCGGTCCCGGGCCCGGCGGATACAAGGGCGCCGGTGAAGGCGGCGCTATCGGCTCGGTACCGGCAGTGATCAACGCCATCAACGACGCGCTGGCCCCGCTTGACGTGACCGTCACCCGGCTGCCGGCCAGCCCGGCGTCGATCGCAGCGCTGCTGGCGGAGGGGGCCCGGTGAAGCCGGCTTCGTTCGACTACCACCGCCCCGAGACCGTCGACGACGCGGTGGGCCTGCTGGCCGAATTGGGCGATGACGCCAAAATCCTGGCGGGCGGCCAGAGCCTGGTGCCGATGCTGGCGATGCGGCTGGCCTACTTCGACCATCTCATCGACATCTCCCGGCTGAGCGAACTGCAGGGCATCGAACGCAGAGACGATGAGCTGTGGATCGGCGCGGGAACCACCGAAGCCGCCGTGGGCGCCGATACCCAAGTCCGCCAAGGGGTTCCGCTGCTGACCCGGTCAACGCCGTTCGTCGGGCACTTCCAGATACGCAACCGCGGCACCCTCGGCGGGTCGATCGCCCACGCCGATGCCGCGGGCGAATACCCGGCGGTCGCACTGACGCTGGACGCGGTGATGGAAGTAGCGTCGCCGCGCGGGCGCCGAGAGATCGCCGCCGCAGAGTTCTTCGCCGGCTTATGGGAAACCACCATGGCGTCCGACGAAGTGCTGGCCGGGGTGCGCTTCCCGGTGTGGAACGGCCGAACCGGGTTTGCGGTTGAAGAATTCTCACGCCGGCACGGCGATTTTGCCATCGCCGGCGCGCTGGCCGCCGTCCAGCTCGACGACAGTTCTGGCCAGGACCGGGTATCCCGCTGCGCGATCGGACTGCTGGGTCTGGGTTCCACACCCCGGCGCGCGACCGCCGCCGAGGCTGCAGTCGTCGGCCGGCTCGTCAGCGACGTCATACCGGAAGAAATCGGCCGTGCCGCCATCACGGGGCTTGACGACATTCCGACCGACCTGCAGGGCTCGGCGAGCTACCGCACCCAGGTCGGCGCCACCATGGCCGCGCGTGCCTGGCAGCAGGCCATCGCCGAAGCAATGAACGGGGCACACCATGGGTGAACAGCGAGTTCAGTTGTCCGTCAACGGCACTCCGATCGCGGCCAGCGTCGAACCGCGCATGACGCTGGCGGACTTCCTGCGGGAGCGGTGCGGGCTCACCGGCACCCATCTCGGTTGCGAACACGGCGCGTGCGGCGCCTGCACGGTGCTGCTGGACGGCGACGCGGTGCGATCCTGTCTGATGTTCGCCGTGCAGGCCGACGGCATGCAGGTGACCACCGTCGAGGGCATCGCGTCGCCGGACGGCACGCTCTCGCCCGTGCAGTCAGCGCTGCGTGAGTGCCACGGATTGCAATGCGGCTTCTGCACGCCCGGTTTCGTCACGTCGCTGACCGCGTTGCTGCGCGACAACCCGAATCCCACCGACGACGAGATACGAGAGGGCCTGTCCGGCAACTTCTGCCGGTGCACCGGTTACCAGGGCATCGTCGCCGCCGCGCATCGGGCCGCCGAGATGATGCGCGAGACGGTCACGCAACGGTAAATGGGCGCGTCACTGTGGTCGGTTTCGTCACGCCCTGCGTAATCTGGGTCGCGAAATTCCACATTCTCGGGAGTAGGCGTGCGGTTTTCGCAAAGAGCACGGTGGAGTCTGGCCGCTGGATCGCTGCTGCTCACCCCCGTGCTGGCTAGTCCCATGCTGATCGACGCCTGTTCCTCCACCATCGAGGGCAGGCCGGTCGCCGCGCCGGGCGCGGGCGGCATCGAACCCACCATTCCCACGCCCAGGCCTTCGCCCTCGTCGCCGTCGGCCACTGCAGGCCCCGCCCCGGGCCTGCCGACCACGACGGTCAATCCGACGACACCGGCGGGCGCCATCCCGCTGCCGCCCGACCAGAATGGCTACGTCTTCATCGAGACCAAATCCGGCATGACCCGCTGCCAGATCAATAAGGACACCGTCGGCTGCGAGGCGCCCTTCACCAATTCCCCCTTACAGGACGGCGAGCACGCCAATGGCGTGAGTATCAACGCTAACGGCAAAGTCCAGTGGGTGCTCGGCAACCTCGGGGCCATTCCGACCGTCCAGATCGACTACAAGACCTACCAGGCGCAGGGCTGGACGATAAACGCCAGCACCGACGGCACCCGCTTCACCAACGACAAAACCGGGCACGGCATGTTCGTCAGCATCGACAAGGTCAACACGTTCTGAGGGCAGCTCAGCAAGTCATTTCACCGACTTGTCCGCAGTGGGTTCGCAGCATCTGGCCGTCGAGTTGTCGGCGCCGCATGGCCCCGGGCCTTCCCGCGGTACCGCTCAGCGATACGCAGAGCCGCGATATGACTGTGGTCCACCTTGTGCAGCTCGGCGTTCTTGCGCTCTTGCTCGGCCCAGATTGCGACGACATGCTGGTTGATGAGAACCGCCCTCGACCACCTATCCACAGCGGCGGCTCCTGGCCGTTGTACATGCTTTTGGGCCGCCATCGCTGTCTGCGCAACAGCCGACCGGCGTGGTGCTCGGCCGCGTCTTTGAGGTACCAGGTTGGCCGTCCCGCTCGTAGCGGGTAATTCGGCAACCCGCCAGTCCGACGTGCCTACCCTCGGCATCAACCCGCCAGTCCAGCAGTCGCGGGCGCACTGCCTCGAGCCCCGACTCGATGGATTCCCAGGGGTGGGTTATCGGATCTGGATGAACTCGTCACCCACGAATTAACCCTAATGGAATTGAGCGCGGCCGTGTCAGGCCCAAACCGGAAGTGCTACGAGCCGAGCGGTTTGACCCAGACGAGCCGGCCGTGGTTGTCGCCTCCCCGACGTACTCCGTCAGCGCGGTCGAGCTGGGCGGGCATCACGGGCGCCCGACATAACGTCGCAAAGGTTTTAGACACCCCTGCCGTTACGACGGCAGCGTTCTGTAGATCCAGGGTCTGGGCGACGGTTCTCACCCGGACTCGCCGGTCCGAGCACCGGTGGGCTTCAAATCGACGAGTCTCACATTGACTCAACCCCCAACGTCCCTTTCAAGACGCTGCTTTCCGAGAGCGAGTTCTGAGACAAAT
>Ga0335071_10000123_pt1 | contig 91317 bp, 92 predicted proteins | sample Lox_Sample_15_FD_206724 | JGI IMG/M metagenome (GOLD analysis project Ga0335071, IMG submission 206724) | Soil microbial communities from Loxahatchee National Wildlife Refuge, Florida, United States - Lox_Sample_1.5 | ecosystem: Environmental > Terrestrial > Soil > Wetlands | place: USA... | reverse complement strand
AGGTTCAGCCGATCACCGGCATTCCCTGCGCAATGGCTTTACGACTTATACGTACTCTCCCCGGGGACCGGGCTTTCTTGCCCCCGTCGTCCGCAGCGTTCGTCACGCCAGCGAACTTGGCCTCAGCGTCGGGAGGCCAGGACCATACGATTTCGCCGTCCGCAGCAGCGCCGTTCGTCCGCACGAGACATCGCGCGCGTCGCTGTCGCGGCCATCGCATCCCGCTTCACGTTTCGTGACGATAGCGCATACGCCCCTCAAGGCCGAGGCGGGACGGGCTGACCATACACCTGATTCCGCATTCCGATAAACAGAAATATTTTCACCGCAGACGCTTGACAGGATTTTTGCGACGCGGCCCGTCGGGCAAATCGGACCCGGCAAAAGAGATTCCTCGCCGATCCTACCGATCGGCAACACCACGCCGGCCGCAAGCGGGCGAAGAAGCACCGGATCGTGGAATGAAGGGATTTCGATCCCGGCGCAGAGCGCGGTCTCAACGATGCAAACGATAGCCCAAGTCTCCTGTTGTTCTCAATCTGAGACTTGCTGGTTTTGACCCGGAGCCGACTCAGTCGGTCGCAGAAAACCGCATTTTTGACGTTTGAATCTCTGGCGCGGCTTCGCAAGCTGGTTTCCCGTCGTGCTGAAGCCAGCAACAAGTATTCGCCAAAGGACGCTTGGCCAAATTCAAGGCTTTCAATGCCGCCAACCCCAAAGCCGCCCGCTGGTTGGACACCAATGTTCCGGTGAAAATCGCGAGAAGAGAAAGATATGAGCCAGTGCGGCATGGTTCATACCGCCGGTTTTGGACGTCTCTCCTTCAACTGACACCGTCGGTGCGCGCCCTGGTATGAAGATTTCGGGTGCTCAATCGCTCATTGGTCGAGCTGGTTCACGAGACCAAACGCGCAAGAACCGTGACGAGGTTTACCATGCCATTGCGATCACGCGTCGGGCGACACGCCGCTACCGGAGCCCAGTGCCAAAACCGGATCGAAGACCAGTTTCACGTCATCATGTCGTTGAACTTCATTCCGACGTTGGACGGCGGGGCACAGGCCGGCCTTTCCACCGATCGCGTGGTTTCAGGCATAGCGAGCGATGCGCTTTGCACGGCGATCCTGCGTTTTCAAAAACAGCATTTTCCAACGCAACAATCGGGCTTCGTCGATCCCGATGGGGTGGTTCTCGCCAAGATGGAAATGCTTGCCTCCCGACCTGTTGCAACACCCGATCCAGCCGGAGCAGCGACACCGGGTACGGGCGGACAATGGGGTGAATTTCAGAGCGGATCGGTTCCAAGGGCTCTCCGCGCCGCGCTCAAGGACAACCACTTCCTCAGTCACGTCATGGTCGTGGAGATCCTTCGAGCCACGATCAGCAACTGGACCGTGAGCACGAGCGAGCTTGCGGACCTGAAGATGCTCGCCGAGAAGTCCAAATCCATCATGGACCGGTCACACGCGTTGCTCGAGTCGTTTGTCGAAGACGCGAAAGACAAGATCAACAGACTTGGACCATACAGGCTGAACTCGGCCGGAGTTCATGCCGCCAATCGCGTCTGCGATTTTCTCCGGCTCAGGGGTCATGGTCAATGGCCGACACTCGATCGGGACAAAGTCGGGGTTGGCATACTCATGCGATTGGCCTACCCCGGCCTGCTGCGTCAAGGCGACGCAAACCTTTGCGGACCTGCTGCGATGCTCTTCAACTTGCTGAACGACCATCCTTTGACATACGCGCTGTATGCAATCGATCTATATGAAAAAGGCCAAGCCAAATTGAACAGGTTGTCCATTGAGCCATCGAGCGACGTTCGCCACTATTTCAGTGCCTCGAAGATTGCTCCAGTCGACTGGTTGACAATGGCAAGCCTCCGCAGCTCGGAGAACTGGTTTCTCGCTGACCATCTTGGCGACCCTACCGGCGAAAGATGGTGGGGCGACACGCGCGAAGGACTCTTTGGAGCCACGACCCAAATGGAGATGGCGTGGTGGTTCGACCAGGCCGGCTATCGCGACATCAGAGAGGATGCGAATATTGCTCGCCACCAACGGGACACGGCCAACATGGATGAAGCGAGCCGACTATTCGCAGCGGGCTACCGTGTCTGTTTGCTCATCGATTACCAAATGATCCAGACATCGCATCAATCCGAGTCCGGATCGATGATGCTCATGGATCGGCACTGGGTGGTCCTGCGATCGACGATCGACTGGTCTGGCGGCAACGTGAAAATGACCATCTTCACGTGGGGTGACGAGAATTATCAGGTCCCGCAGAGCGGTGCCCTGCCGTTGGACGACTTCCTCATGAACTATTACGGCTACGTGGCGGCCATGCCTTGAGGAGGTTGTCGGCATCGGTCATCGGCCGGTCTCTCCGGGACAGCCGCCACGATGGTGCACGCGCAATTCCTGGCGCCAAAAGCGTCGGGAGGCCAGGACCATACGATTTCGCCGTCCGCATCAGCGCTGTTCGTCCGCACGATGAATCGTGCGCGTCGCTGCCGCGGCCATCGCATTCCGTCCCACGTTTCGTGACGATAGCGCATAGACCCCTCAAGGCCGAGGCGACGCCGGCCGCAGGCTTGATCGCCGCTCAAGGCTTGCGTCGGTGCGCCGCTTTGAATAATATTCTGATGATGATCAGCACTCTCAACATCGCTTCGGTTTTCTTCCTGTTGAGCCGCTAACGGCTCGTCCGCACCTTTGCGGGCAGGAATTGAGATCGTCCTCGCACCCTTGCGAGCGGCGTCTTCCCGATCGATCGATCACACCTCGCCGGTCCCGCGCGACGGGCCGCAGGTGCTGACACGTAGAGAAAGCTCTGTCATGTCCCCCTTGAACGACGACCATCTGCGCAGATTCGCAGAACGCGGTTCTGTTATCATTCCTAACGTCGTCCCACCGATGCTGGTCGAAGCGGCGATGCGTCGGATAGACCGGTTGGTCGAACAAAATCCGCCTCCGGCTGACCGTCGCGGCTTCCACTTCTATTGGGAACAGAACCCGGCCGACACCGATCCGCTGGTCGCTCTGCTGCAAGAGAGCGGTGCCCGAAGGATCGTCCAAAGCCTGATCGCGCCACTCGCCCTGGCCAGGCTGGAGCAACTGCAGGTCTCGCTCAACATTCCGGTCTGGAATCATCGACCCGGCGGGCCGCATATCGACGGGCTGAAAATCACTGAGCCAAGCGGACGCCCCGGAACGTTCACTTTGCTGGCAGGCATATTCCTGACCGACCAGACCGCGTCCGATATGGGCAATCTCTGGGTCTGGCCCGGCTCGCACAACGTTGCTGCGTCCTATCTCTGCGAGCACGGGCCCGAGGCGTTGTTCGATATCCAACACCCGACCTACCCAATGGAGCCGCCCGAACAGGTCTTGGGACGGGCCGGCGATCTCTTTCTTGGAAACTACCTGCTCGGCCACAATATGGGTGGAAACACGTCTGCGGTGGTCCGGCGCGTCGTCTATTTCCGTCTTCAAGCGGAAGGCCATCGGACGAGATGGCGAGACTGTGTACGGGATCCGCTGCTGGAATTTGAGCCTGCACGAATGGCTCTTAGCCGCCCTGGGTAACCATCTATCGGGAAAGGGCGGGTCGTTAGCTCGCTCTCCCACAATATTCCGTGCTCTTGTGGAGGGCATGCGCGATCGGGCGCTCCCGGGCTTCCGTTTTGCGCGATGACATCACGGCTTTGCCCGGCGGCTTTGCTTCCCGAGCAGGAGGTCGACCGTGTGCGCGGCAATCCTGCGAAGCTGGGCCTCATTACCGTGGGCGCGTTCAAGCACGGCCAATCCCCGCGTCACCGTGACGATGTGTAAAGCCGCAATCTCAGGCGCTCCGTTGAACTCGCCTCGCTCGACGGCCCGGGACAACGCATCCTCAATCAGACCGGTGATGCGAGCCACCAGGTCCGCGAAGGCCTGCCGCGCGTCCTCCGCGAGCCCCTCATTTTCGAACGCCGCCAGCTCCATCAGCCCGCGCGTGGTCGGACATCCACGGGGCGGCGAGCCGGAACGAAAGTTCTTGATCGTGAGATCGAAGAAGGCCGCGAGGCGCATGCGCAAGGTGCCCGAGCTGAGCGCCTTTTCCACGGAGCCGAGATATTCGCTCGCATAGCGCGCATAGGCGCGGAGAATGAGCGCTTCCTTGCTGCCGAAGGCGTTGTAGAGACTGCCGCGCTGGACGCCCGCATCACGTGCGATGTCCGAGAGCGACGTTCCGCGCATCCCTTTGCGCCAAAATTGATCGAACGCGATGCGCAGGACGTCGTCATGGTCAAACTCTCGCGGCCTCACCCTGCGCTCCTCCCTCGCTCACGACGCGCGCCAAAAATATTTGACACAACGTCAAGAAAGTGTTTTTGACATCGTGTCAAGAATTTGGGGTGATGACTCCGTTCGTCAATGAGGTGAACCCGGGCGAGCGCCGTCATGGCAGGACGTCCGCCGCACCGGCTTCTGGGAGGATTCGCGATGCCGCTCATTCACGTCGCACTGCGCGCCGGAAAACCGGAAGCCTACCGGCAGGCGATTCTTGACGGCCTCTACCGTGCGATGCGCGAAACGCTGCAGGTGCCCGAGGACGACCAGTTCATGACCATCAGCGAGCACGACGCTGCGAACTTCCGCTACGGCGCGTCCTGCTTCGGCGTCGCCCGAAGCGACGATCTCGTGTTCATCCAGATCACGGTGTTCAACACCCGCACAGCGGACCAAAAGAAGGCGCTGTTCCGCCGCACCGCCGAGCTGCTCGGCGAAAATCCCGGCATCCGGCCGGAGGACGTGTTCGTGAACGTTCTCGAGGCCGCCAAGGAGAACTGGTCGGTGGGTCACGGGCTCGCGCAATTCGCTTGAGGCGATGCGTGCGAAAAAACGACGGCGGCGCCTGCGATCGGTGCCCCCTGCCCCTACGCCGGCCGCACCAGCGCAGGTGCAAGCACGGCCGCCACGGCGATGTTGGAGAGGATGCTTCGCCGGTCTCAGGTGGCGTAAAGCGGATCGTTGATCGATCGCATTGGACATGGCTCCCGTTTCGATCGACACGCCGCATCACGCAACGCACGATCATTCGTTCGAATTCTTCTTGTGCAGCCATATCGAGAATGGGCGGGCGATGGTGAGGCGGTCAAGCGCGGATGCGGAGCAAGATTCCATCAGCGGCTGACCACAAACGCTTCCTGCTCGGCGACAGATACAGCCATCCGCCGCGGGTGGCCGTCAGCGCTGTCCGGGTCACACACCGATCGAGAAGCCACATACATCAAGTATCGCCTTGTGGGGCGGCCTGCACGATCTTCAATCAAGCGCGACGACCGCCGCGATCGGCCAGCACGTGACGCAGATTGCCCTTGTGTCTGGCGAGAAGGGCCTCGGCCTCCGCTGCGTCATATCCCAGCGCCAGCAGCGCGGCGGCCTTGATGTTCCCCCCACTCTGCGCGAGGGCGCGCGCGGCCTCGGCTTCGCCGCAGCCGGCAATCCGGTCCACCATGGCCTCGGCGCGGCGCTTCAGCTTGGCGTTGGTCGGCGCCATGTCGACCATCATACCGCGATAGACTGAGCCGAGTCCCAGCATGATCCCGGTCGAGATCAGATTGAGCACGACCTTCTGGGCGGTGCCGGCCTTCATCCGTGTCGAGCCGGCGACCAGTTCCCGGCCGGTCTCGATCAGCACCGGATATCCGGCCTGCGTGAGGAGCGCAGCGCCGGGATTGCTGGCAACGCCGACAGTGACCGCGCTGCGCGCACCCGCCTCCCGCAGCGCCGCAACCGTGAACGGCGTCGTGCCGCTGGCTGAGACCGCGATCACGACATCGTTTTCGGAGAGATGGGCCGCATCGACCTGCGCCGCGGCGTCGGCCACATCGTCTTCGGCGCCTTCGATGCTCGTGACGAAAGCGCTCTTCCCGCCGGCGATGATGAAGTGCAGCCGCTCTTCGGGCCAGCCGAACGTCGGCTTCAGCTCGGCGCCGTCCTGGATGGCGACCCGGGCCGAGGTGCCGGCGCCGACATAGACCAGCCGGCCGCGCTCGCAGAGCGCCTCCTTGGCAGCGTGGGTCGCCGCCGTGATCGCCGGCAGCGCACGCCCCACCGCTGCGACCGCCGCGAGCTGGCCCTCCCACATCGCTTCCATCGCCGCGGCCAGCGGCCAGGCGTCGAGATCAGCAAAACGAGGATCGACCTCTTCGGTAGCCATGGTCCAGGCCCGCTCCTGTAATGGATTTGCAACGCGGAACTAGAACAGAGGTTCGTTGCCGCCGATGGGCGAGGCTCCCCGGGAGAGATCGGTTTCTCCGCTCGAGAGGCTGGCCCAACTGTCACCCCATTGAGCCGGATTAAGTCCTTGCCCGCCGGCTGCCGGCGCCTGCGACGTCTGGCCGCCGTGGGGGCCGCTGCAAAAATTTGAGCCGATCGTTGGTTGGAACGCCCACCAATGGTAACGGTAATGGCAAGAACAAAATCCGGGAGGCCACGGGGTGCAAAACCTGCTGAAAAAGAAGGACTTTTATGCCGGGCTGGTGATGATCCTGCTCGGGGCAGTGGTGACCTTGAATTCGACAACCTACAAGCTCGGCACCTTGATGCATATGGGGCCGGGCATGTTTCCGTTCATGCTCGGGATCATCCTGACCTTCGTCGGCATCCTGATCTTCGGGACGGGCGTGATTACCCCCCTCGAGGATGGTGAGCGGATTCTCCCCGAAAGCATGGAATGGCGCGGCTGGGCCTGCATTTTGGCGGGTCCGATCATGTTCATCATTTTTGGCAAGCTGTTCGGCCTGGTCGCGGCCACCTTCATGTGCGTGTTCGTCTCCGCGCTCGGCGACCGCAATGCGACATGGAAAGGTTCGGCCATGCTGGCCGCCGGCATCACGGTGGCCGGCACCCTCCTCTTCTCTTATGTGCTGAAAGTACCCTTCCCGCCGTTCCGTTGGGGACTGTGACATGCTGGCCACTGCCCTCACTGATCTCTGGTACGGTTTTGGCGTCGCCTTCGAGCCGCAAAACATCATGTGGTGCTTTGTCGGCGTGCTCGTCGGCAACATGGTCGGCGTGCTGCCGGGCATGGGCCCGCTCGCCACCATCTCGATCCTGCTGCCGCTGACCTTCGGCATCAAGCCGGTCGGCGCCATCCTGATGCTGTCGGGCGTGTTTTACGGCGCGCAATATGGCGGCGCGATCTGCTCGATTCTGCTCAATCTGCCCTGCCATCCGCCGCATGCGGTGACCTGTCTCGACGGCTTTCCGCTGACCAAGCAGGGCCGCGGCGGCGCCGCGCTCGGCGTCACCGTGATCTCGTCCTTTGTCGGCGCGTCCTGGGGCATCACCGAAATGATTTTTCTGGCGCCGGTGCTGGTGAAGGTCGCGCTGGAATTCGGCCCCACCGAAATCTGCTCGCTGATGCTGCTCGGCCTGCTCGCGGGCTCGACTTTGGCGCGCGGCTCGCCGCTCAAGGGCGTCGCCATGACCCTGGTCGGCCTGCTGCTCGGCATCGTCGGAACCGATATCGAGACCGGGACGCCGCGCTTCACGTTCGGCATTCCCAGCCTGTTCGACGGCATCGAGCTGGTCGGGCTTGCGCTCGGGCTGTTCGGCATCGCCGAGTTCATGAAGAGCGTGAACCAGTTCTCCGACATCAACACCAGATATTCGAATGTCGGGTTTCGCGACCTGCGACCGTCGCGCGACGAGCTGCGCCGTGCCATCCCCGCGATGTTTCGCGGCACCCTGGTCGGCAGCCTGTGCTCGCTGATTCCGGGCACCGGTCCGACGATCGCCTCGTTCATCGCCTATGCGGCGGAGAAGAAGGTGTCCAGGACACCGGACAAATTCGGCACCGGCATGATCGAAGGCGTCGCCAGTCCGGAGGCGTCGACGCATTCCTCCGTCCAGGGCGACTTCATTCCGACCATGAGTCTTGGCATTCCCGGCGATGCCGTGATGGCGCTGATTCTCGGCGCCTTGCTGATCCAGGGCATCGTGCCGGGCCCGCAGCTGATCAAGGAACATCCTGATATCTTCTGGGGCCTGATCGCCAGCTTCTGGATCGGCAACATCATGCTGGTCGTGCTCAACGTGCCGATGATCGGCTTATGGGTGAAACTGCTGATGATCCCCTACAAGTACCTCTATCCGAGCGCACTGTTCTTCGTCGCGATCGGCGTCTATTCGACCAACAACGACATGTTCCAGGTGGGCGAGACCGTGGTGATCGGGCTGGTCGGCTATCTCCTGCTGCTGCTCGACTTCCACCCGGCCTCGATCCTGCTCGGCTTCGTGCTGGGTCCACGATTCGAGGAAAACTTCCGCCGCGCCATGCTGATCTCGCGCGGCGACGCCTCGGTGTTCGTCACCCATCCGATCAGCGCGTTCTTCCTGTTGTTGTGTGTGGTCCTGATCGGGGCGCAGATCTATGTGCGGCTGCGCAAGCCGAAAGCGGCGGCGGTCGCGGATGGCGCGTCAGCCGGATTCGGACGGCAGGAGTTCGCGCCGGGATCGGGCGAGTGACGCGGCAGGTTGCTTGATGCCGGAGGATGGCGTCTCCGTTCCGATTGAATCGGAACGGAGACTGCAATCATGCCTCAGAACGCCGGGCCCTCGCCGTTGCGGCCATAGGTGATGCGCGGGGTCTGCAGCGTGCCGTCGGCCTGCTTCCTGGCCGCGGCGATGAAGATCTTTGTGCCCGGCTGGATCTCCTCCCGCTTGCCCATTTCGTAAGTCACCACCACGGTCTGCGGCGTGACCACGAGCTTCTTCTCGCCGTCCTTGTACTTGACCGACAGCACCGGGCCATCGACGCCCGTGACCGCCTGCTCCACATTGCCGTTGGTCATCTTGCTCTTCGGCAGCAGGTCCCAATCGTAATGGCCTTCGCCGGTGCCGCGCATCGCCTCCGGGAAGATGTGGACCTCGATGGCCTTCTGGGTGCCGTCCTCCTGCATCATGCCGGCGGAGCCCACGAACATGCCCGGCTTGATGTCGCTCATTTTGGCGGGGACGATCGCGACGAACAGCGGGTTGTCGGTCACGGTCAGCCTGACATCGGATCCATCGCGCGTCTTGACCACGAAGACCGCGCCTTCGATGCGCTCGACCGCGCCGCGGACGCGCACAGTGTCATCGGCTGACGCCTGGACTGCCGAAGCGAGCAGAATGACGCCGGGAATGGCGACGGCGCGCAGGAACTTCTTGACCAAGACAACCTCCCCGATTTTTTGCGATTGTCGTGGCAACCCCGGTGGCAGGTGCTTATTCCGGAACCGGGGCAAGCCCGGATTTTCGGACTGTTCCGCACTTCAAAAGATCGCGAGACGCCTTGAGACCATGCAGCGGATTTGCTGAATTTTAAGTCCGCGCCGGCGACGCTGTGCGCCGCGGTTGCGCGCGACCGATCCACTTCGAGCGGGAGGACAAGATGCGGATTGCCAATGTGACGTCAGTTGCCTTGCTTGCCGCGCTCATTGGGCTGGTGGCGCCGGTCCTGGCGAAAAGTTCCGACACCAGGAAGGCGCTCGACGACGCGTCAACGTCATCGTCCTGTCATGCCTATCAGCAGGAAGCCGATGGATCCTGGACCGAACGCCCATGTGAGGAAAAAGGCCAGCCGGCTCAAACCCAGCACAAGCCGGTCGCAAAGGGATCAGAAGAGGAGCCGCGCTGAGATCCGCCGATCTCCAGCGCCGCGCTTCGGACGTTCAACCGCCAGTTTTTGGCGGTGTCCCTAGTCGTCCATCGCGCGTTGGCCCAACGGGTCAACCTGATGTCACACTCCGTGGTAGATCTTGATCCCCCATAGTACGACGACGATAGCCGATACCAGCGTGGCCACCGCCAACAGGTTTTCAAAGGAAGCGAGCCTCATTTACACCACCCTTCGCTTCCCAGCCCCACCTAAGGGTGTAGTCGATTCGGACACTTTCCCGCAATCTTTCCGCCACAATCGGTAAAAATACGGTCTCATTGTGCTCTTTATGGCACAATTTTACCGTCATGGCCCGCAGAACTCCGGGCTTCCAGGCAAAAATGGCGTTGAGGTCGCGACTCCAGGCCTCAGCTTTGATGCGGCCCCCGCATCATCTTCATCGCCGCTTCAATATGGCGCCACTCCCGCGCCTCCTCGCCGTCGCCCTTCTTCTCGCATGCCACTGCCTGCTGCGCGGCCTCGGCGATCGCCTCAAATCCGTGCTTCTCGAGCATCTGGCGGGCGATCGTGTGAATCTGCATCTCAGAGATCATGTCGCTCTCCTCTCAAGCTACGCCTCCAGGAAAGCGACAACCGGCCTTTCAGTTCCCGCGCCGGCCGCGGCTCCGGTCAAGGTGCGCTGCAAGCGTTTGCGACAAGAAAAAACGCGGCGAGAAGAACCCGCCGCGTCGATCATTTTCACGCCGTTTTATGCGCCTGGCGCCTCAGCTGAAAATCTCGAACAGCCCGGCACCGCCCTGCCCGCCGCCGATGCACATCGTCACCACGCCCCATTTGGCCTTGCGGCGGCGGCCTTCCTGCAGGATGTGGCCGGTGAGCCGCGCGCCGGTCATGCCGAAGGGATGGCCGATCGCGATCGAGCCGCCATTGACGTTGTATTTCGAAGGATCGATGCCGAGCTGGTCGCGGCAATACAGACACTGGCTGGCAAAGGCCTCGTTGAGCTCCCAGATGTCGATGTCGTCGACCTTCAGGCCGTGGCGCTTCAGCAGTTTTGGCACGGCAAACACCGGCCCGATGCCCATCTCGTCGGGCTCGCAGCCCGCCACCGCCCAGGCCACGAAACGGCCGAGCGGTTCGAGCCCGCGCTTCTCCGCATCCCTGGCTTCCATCAGCACGACGGCCGCGGCGCCGTCCGAGAGCTGGCTGGCATTGCCGGCGGTGATGTACTTGCCCGGCCCCTTCACCGGCTCGAGTTTTGCGAGGCCCTCCATCGTCGTTTCGGGACGGTTGCACTCGTCGCGCGACACCGTGTAGTCGACGATGCTCTCCTCCTTGGTCTCCTTGTTGACGACCTTCATCCTGGTCTGCATCGGGACGATCTCGTCCTTGAACTTGTTGGCCTGCTGGGCCGCGGCCATGCGGCGCTGCGATTCCAGCGAGAACTCGTCCTGGTACTCCCTGGAGATGTTGTAGCGCGCGGCGACGATGTCGGCGGTGTCGATCATCGCCATGTAGATGTCGGGCGCATATTTCAGAAGCTCCGGATCCTGGGCCTCCTTCGGCACGCCGCCGCCCGGCGCGGAAATGCTCTCGACCCCGCCGGCAACGATGCAATCGGCGCCATCGGCGCGGATATGGTTCGCAGCCATCGCGATGGTCTGCAGGCCCGAGGAGCAGAAGCGGTTGACGGAGACGCCGGCGGTGTTCTTCGGCATGCCGGCGAGCAGCGCCGCCTCGCGGCCGATATTGCGGGCGCCATGGGCGCAATTGCCGAGATAGCAGTCCTCGACATAGTCCTTGTCGACGCCGGCCCGCTCGACCGCATGATGGATCGCATGTGCCGCCATCGTCATGGGCGCCGTGATGTTGAATCCGCCGCGCAGCGACTTGGCAAGGCCCGTGCGCGCATATGAGACGACCACAGCTTCACGCATGTTGTGTTTTCTCCCTGAACAAGATGTTATTCTGGATCATGCCTAGCACGCGCGACCGCCACGGTCGATTGGCTTGCCGCGCGGCTGAAATCCGCAGGGCGGAATGGCGCGCCGGTCACAGCGGCTCGTGCCGCGGTCGTCGGGCAATGAGGCGACAGACGTGCCAGACGATTGGGGATCCCCCATGCCTGATCCTTTCAACCTGCAGCGCTTCGTCGACGCCCAGGACGGCGTCTATGCGAGGGTCGTCGCCGAACTGTCCGCCGGCCGAAAACAGAGCCACTGGATGTGGTTCATCTTTCCGCAGATCGCAGGCCTCGGCTTCAGCGCGATGGCGCAGCGCTACGCGATCTCGTCGCGCAAGGAAGCAACCGCCTACCTTGCACATGACATCCTCGGGGCCCGCCTCGTCGAATGCACGCGCCTCGTTCTTGCCGTGCAAGACAAGACCATCCTCGCGATTCTCGGCTCACCCGATGACCTCAAGTTCCGCTCGTCGATGACGCTGTTTTCCGCCGTCTCCGACGATCCGATTTTTGATCAGGCGATCGCGAAATATCATGCGGGCGAGAAGGACCGCGCGACGCTCGACCTGCTCGGCTAACTAAATCTATCTTGCTGCGTCGTAAGTCACTCTGTCCCCTCTCCATGGCGAGGAGCCGCGCCTCTTGCGCCGCGTCTCGAAGGGATGAGGGTCTCAGATCAGCTCGCGAGCTTCATGAAATCGGGCGGACGGCGCTCCGCAAAGGCGGTGAAGGCTTCGCGCGCCTCTGCGGTCTTCAGGCGTTCCGCAAAGCATTCGCTTTCGGCGGCGATCTGCGCCGCAAGCATGTCGGCCTTCCGCATCAGGCGCTTGGTGGTCGCGAGCGCGCCGACCGGCTGCCTGGCGAGCTTTGCCGCGAGGTCGGCTGCGACGTCGCCTACCTGTTCGAGCGGCACCACCCGGTTTGCCAAACCCCAGTGGAGCGCGTCTTTGGCCGACACCGTCTCGCCAAACGCGAACATCTCGTAGGCGCGCGCGTGCCCGATCCGCAGCGGCAGGAGGAGGCTCGAGGCGGCTTCCGGCACCAGCGCGAGGCTGACGAAGGGCGTCGACAGCAGCGCGTTGTCGGCAAGCACGACGAGGTCGCAATGCAGCAGCATGGTGGTGCCGATGCCGACCGCGCGGCCCTGCACGGCCGCAACCAGGGGACGGCTGCACGCGACGAGCGCGCGCAGAAAACGGTGAACATGCTGCTCGCCGCGCGCGCCGCCCGCCGCAATGACAGCGAACTCGCCGACGTCATTGCCGGCGGTGAACATGTCACCCTGCCCGCGGATCACGATGACGCGCGCGTCCGCATCGGTTTCGGCGGCCTCGATCGCGTCAGCCAGCTTGCCATACATGGCATTGGTCAAGGCGTTCTTCTTGTCGGGCCGCGCCAGCGTCAGGGTGAGGATTCCCTTGTCCTTCTCGATCACGACATGCTCGGTCATTGGTCTCTCCCTGTTGGAAACTTGCCCTGAAAACTCGCCAGCCAGCGCGCGACAATATCGATCTCCTCGCGCGAAAATCCCTCCATGAGCCGGGCGTTGAGTTCGGCCGTCTCAGCCTTGGCGCGCGAACGCATGGCACGCCCCTTGGCGGTCAAATGGATGCGCCAGGCCCGTCCGTCCGCAATATCCGCCCGCCGCTCAATCAGTTTTGCAACCACCATGCGATCCACGAGCCCGCTGATCCCTGCGGGCCCAAGGTCGAGCGCGGCACCCGCCTCGCCCATCAAGACCCCATCCTCCTTGTCCAGCACGAACAGCAGCCCGATCTGGGCCGGCGTGACGCCGTCCAGCGAGCGTGACGCGGCAAAGCGCTGCAGCCGCCGCTGCGCCACGTTGAGCAGGTAGATCAGGCGATGGCTCGCGCTCAATTCAGGCTCCGATGTATTTCGTATGCGAAATATATCCGTATTGCGCGGCCCCGTCACGTGAAATCGTCACCGAGCCAGGGCATCCGAATTGATCAGAATTGCCGAACGTTCGACGAACGTTTGAGACAGACGCGCGTTGTCATGGTTGCCTGGGCAGGAGCGATCGACAAGGGAGCATCAAACATGAAGATCGTCGTGATTGGCGGCACCGGCCTGATCGGCTCGAAGACCGTCAGCATTCTGCGCGAGGCCGGCCACCAGGTCGTCGCCGCCTCGCCCAAGAACGGCATCAACACTATCACCGGCGAAGGGCTCAAGGAGGCGTTGTCCGGCGCGACCGTCGTGATCGACCTCGCCAACTCCCCCTCATTCGAAGACAAGGCGGTGATGGAGTTCTTCGAGACCTCTGGCCGCAACCTTCTCGCGGCGGAGGCCGCAGCCGGCGTCCGGCACCATATCGCGCTCTCCATCGTTGGAACCGACCGGACGCATGACAATGGCTACTTCCGCGCCAAAGTCGCCCAGGAGAAACTGATCCAGGCTTCCGGCATCCCTTACACCATCATCCGCGCGACCCAGTTCATGGAATTCCTCGGTGCCATCGCTGCGGCCAGTGCGGACGGAAACCTGGTGAGGCTCTCGCCCGGCCTGTTCCAGCCGATCGCGGCGGACGATGTTGCGGCCAACGTTGCGGATGTGGCACGCGCGGCCCCGCGAAACGGCATCGTCGAAATCGCCGGTCCGGAACGCGCGCCTTTCAACGAAATCATCGCCCGCTATCTGAAGGCGGTGGGCGACTCGCGTGAGGTCGTGAGCGACCCGGAGGCTCGATACTGGGGCGGCCGGGTCGAGGAGCGCTCGCTCGTGCCGCTGGGCGAAGCGCGCCTCGGCCGCATCGGTCTCGACGAATGGCTCCGCCGCTCACGGGCTGCTGCCTGATCGCTCTTCGACTGCCTGTCGTGGCGTCATTGCACGTCGCATCACGATGCGCCGGTCAGCGTGGCGCCACGAGGCTCTGACAAGGTTGCATCATCCAGATAGCGGCCGATCGGCCACGAGGTCGCCAGCGCGAACAGGCCGCCGGCGATCGCAAGGTCCTTCAGGAACAGCGCGCGCTCGGCGTGATCTGCAAAATTCAGATGGAAGATCGCAGCCGTGGCGACGCAGAACAGGCCAAGCGCAAAGGCCGAATAGCGGCCAAAGAGGCCGGCGAGGATCGAGACCGCCGCGGCCACCTCGAAGATACCGACCAGCGGAAGCAAAAACCCGGGAACGCCGTGCGCCGCCATGTGCTCCAGGAACGGCCCAGGCGTGACGAATTTTGCGATCCCCGCCGGCACGAACAGCAATGCAATGAGCATGCGTCCAAAAATATTGATCCAACCATTCATGTCCTGCTCTCCCCTCGACCGCTCCGGGCCGTCGTCATTGCGCAAGAGCGAGCGGAGCGGCAGCCGGCCGCGACGGCGCGCGCCGCGCTGCGCCGGCGATCCCGGCGATAAAGCGGTCGAACACCGCGACGAACTGCTTTGGCTGCTCCAGAAACGCCGCATGTCCGCCGTCGAATTTGACGACGCGCGCATTTTTCATTCGAGCGATGGTCGCTTGCGACGCCCTGAACAGATTGATCCTGTCGTGCATGGCCCAGGTGAACAGCACCGGCACGTCGAGGTCGATGGCGGCGCGGCGCTGGTCGGCCTGTCTTGGATCGGCAAACGTCGACCACGCCGCAGCAAGCAGCGCGGCGTTCTCATAGCCGGCGCGAACGATCCGTTGCCGCTGCCGCCAGGCGTGCGGCCAAGGCAGCACCAACCGGTAATAGCCACGATAGGCCGCGCCGAACCACCACGCGCCCCGGCTACCTGCGGCGAAGAAACGCGATATCGCGCGGCAGGCTCGGCTGACCGTTTTGGAGGGCGTGACAAGGCCGCCGGGGTTCGCCAGCACGAGTGCTCTCACCGGGTAGCGGCTTGCATACTCGATCGCGGCGGCGCCTCCGATCGAGCAGCCGATGATGACCGGATCCTCGATCCCGAGCTGGACGACCACACCACGCAGCAGCGCCGCATATCTGGCAGGCGCCGGCGCCACGCCGTCCTCTCCCGAACGCCCCTGGCCAGGCCAATCGATCCGTATGACGCGGTAGCGGCCGGCGGCACGCGCCGCGAACGTGTCGAAATCGGCGCTGCCATGCGCGATCGCATGGAGACAGATCACGGGCTGGCCCGCCCCGCGATCGTCGACGGCAAGATCGACCCCGTCGACCGGGATCCGCACCGAGCCTTCCGGAACTCCGGTTTCCCATCGCCGCATCGGCTTGCACCTTTCCAAAGACTGTCGGTCCCGCGGGTCCGGTCCGCCTGACCATCCGACCGGGTGTATGCCCGCATACCTGACGCCGAACCGGAAATATGTCAATGTTGATATTAGTATTAATTCAAGATGGCATGAGCGTCACGCACCGCTGATTTTCCGACGGGATCGCCGTCCGGGACCCAAGCGGCAAGCCCGATGCGTCGTCCGGAATCAATGTTATAGATGAGGCCCCCGCCTTCCCGAACCATGCTTCACGGTTGACAGGACACCAGCGTGATCAAGACGTCCGAGAAGCGCCTGGCCTCCCCTGCCCGGCGCTTGCCAAAACGCTCACGCAACCCGCAGGCCAGCCGTCGCGCGCTGATCGACGCCGCGGCGCAACTGTTCAATTCGGTGGGATATCACGGCACCGACACCAATCGCATCGCGATCGCCGCGGGCTATACGCCCGGCACCTTCTATACCCATTTCGAGGACAAACGGGCCATCTTTCTCGAGGTCTATCGCCAGTGGCTCGACGAGGAGATCGCGGCCATCGCGGCGGTGCTCGAAAAGGACGAGCCGTCGAGGCGCGCGCGGCTGGCACGCGTGGTGCTCGAACATCACCGCAAGTGGCGGACTTTTCGCGCCAGCCTGCGGGCGCTCTATGCCATCGATCCCGTGGTGCGTGAGGCCCGCCTCGCGGAGCGCCGCCGCCAGCTCGACCTGACACTGGCGCGCGACGGGCGCAAGGGCAAGCAGGCGCGGGCCGAGATTCTGGCCGCAATGCTGATCGCGGAGGCCCTCGCCGACTCGATCGCCGACGGCGACGTGGAGGCGCTCGGCGTCAGGGAGGCCGATCTGTTCCGGACCCTGACCGAGACCATCTGAAGCGGTGGCCGCAAGGACCAACTGATCCCCGCGGCTCGTCGTTGACCTCGAAACGCATTTCGTGCTGGAAGCGTGCACCAGCCACGACCGACATACCCGATCCCATGCAGCAATTCGCGAGCGACAATTATTCCGGCATCTGCCCGGAGGCCTGGCAGGCGATGGCGGAAGCGAACCCCGGCTGCGCCCCCGCCTATGGCGAGGACGACTGGACGGCGAAAGCCGCCGACGCCTTTCGCGCGCTGTTCGAGAAGGATTGCGAGGTCTTCTTCGTCTTCAACGGCACGGCGGCGAATTCGCTGGCGCTGGCCGCGCTGTGTCAATCTTATCACAGCGTGATCTGCACCGAAACTGCGCATGTCGAAACCGACGAATGCGGCGCGCCCGAGTTCTTCTCCAACGGATCAAAACTGCTGGTCGCGCCCTCCGTCGGCGGCAAGCTGCGGCCGGAAGCCGTGCGCGCGCTCGCGACCAACCGCAGCGACATCCATTTCCCAAAACCCCGCGTGGTGACGATCACGCAATCGACGGAGACCGGGCAGCTCTATACGATCGAGGAATTGCGCGCGCTCTCGGCAACCTGCCGCGAGCTCGGCCTCAGCCTGCACATGGACGGCGCCCGCTTCGCCAATGCCTGCGCCAGCCTCAAATGCCGGCCCGCCGATATCACCTGGAAAGCCGGCGTCGACGTGCTCTGCTTCGGCGGCACCAAGAACGGCATGGCGGTCGGCGACGCCATCGTGTTCTTCGACGCCGCGCTCGCTGAAGACTTTTCCTATCGCTGCAAGCAGGCGGGACAGCTCGCCTCGAAAATGCGGTTTCTGGCTGCGCCCTGGATCGCAATGTTCGAAACCGGCGCCTGGCTGAAGAACGCCGCCCACGGCAATTCTTGCGCGAAGAAGCTTGCCGACACGGTTGGCGGCCTGCCCGGCGTCGAGGTGATGTTTCCGGTCGAGGCCAACGCGGTGTTCCTCCGCATGCCCGAACAGACCATGGCGGCCCTGCGCGCGAAAGGATGGCGCTTCTACACTTTCATCGGCGGCGGGGCGCGCTTCATGTTTGCGTGGGACGCGGATATCGCGGGCGTCGATGCACTCGCCGTCGACATCAAGGCGAGCGTCGCGCCAGAGCGCGGCGCCTGAACTACGCAATCTTCTTCAGCATCGTGCATCACGCCCGGCGCACCGTGCATCGACGTCGAAAGTTCGGATGATTCCGCTGCACTACGGCCGGCACGCTCGTGCTGGTTGGGAACGCTTGGCAAGACGTTCGATCAAGCGCGTCGCTGCGGGTGCGGATGTCGGACGAGATCGATTGCCGCCGAGGCGCACGGCGCCTATCGTTGGAAGGCGACCAAGCGAAGACAACGAGAACAGGACCCTTCCAGCATGCCCGCGCCGCCGCTCGATCCCGTCGTTGCCCAGATCATTCCGCAACTTCCGCTTCGCGACCCCCGAACGATGACTCCGCAAAGCGCCCGCGATGCGTTGCGCGCGCTGGCGGCCGCGCGGGCCGCGGTTGATCCGCCGGCGGTGAACAGCGTCGAAGACATCACGGTGAACGGCGCGGCCGGCCCGATCGCCGCGCGCGTCTATCGCGTTTCGGAAGCGCGAGCCCCGACCGTCGTGTTCTTTCATGGCGGCGGCTGGGTCGCAGGCGATCTCGACACCCATGACCGTCAGGCCCGCTATCTCGCGATCGAGACCGGCGCCGTAGTCGTCTCCGTCGACTACCGCCGTCCACCCGAGGTGCGTTTTCCCGGCGCATTCGAGGATGCCTTCGCCGCGGTCTCCGACGTCGCCCGCCGCATCGCCGCGTTCGGCGGCGCCGGCAAAAACCTCGGCGTCGCCGGCGACAGCGCCGGCGGCAATCTCGCAGCCTGCACCGCGATCGCCTGCCGCGATGCCGGCATCGCGCTGGCCGGACAGATGCTGGTCTATCCCGTCACCGACACGCTGGGCGGCTTCGCCGACCCAACAGAGAACGCGCGCTTTCCCTCGCGCACCGAAAATGCCGAGGGCTATTTTCTCTCGCGCGACGTCATGGAATGGTTCTGCGGTCATTACCTTGCGGACAGGGCTGACGGCGCGGACTGGCGCGTCTCGCCGCTGCGCGCGGAAAATCTTGCAGGCGTCGCCCCGGCCATCGTCTGCACCGCCTGGTTCGATCCGCTGCGCGACGAGGGCGTGGCCTATGCGAAGGCGCTGTCGGCCGCCGGGGTTGCGACCACGCACCATCAGGGCTTTGGCCTGATCCACGGCTATTTCGGACTTGGAGAGGCTTCCGATACCGCTCGTGCCGAGGCCCGGCGGGTGCGTGCCGACTTCAGGAAGCTGCTGGTGTGATGCGCGAGCCGCAATATGCGAAGGATCGGCGTATCTGAACGGATGTTCAGCGTTCAGTGCTTGATCGTATCAGGATTTCAAGTTCCAATCTCTGCACTGTTCCAGCCCTAAAAAACATCGGAGGAAAACGCCATGAAGAAGATTTTCCTGGTTGCGGTGCTCGCGACCTTTGCTGCCGGTTCGGCATTCGCGCAGGACGCCACCTGCGACGCAAAGGCGGTCGGCAAGGACGGCAAGCCGCTCGCGGGCGCCGCAAAAACCTCGTTCATGAAGAAGTGCAACCACGATGCTTGCGAGACCAAGGCCGTCGGCTCCGACGGCAAGAAGCTGGCGGGCGCCGCAAAATCGAGCTTCATGAAAAAGTGTGAGGCCGGCGGCTAGGAAGAGCATCGTCACCACCCCGCCCCGCATCGACGATCCGGGGCGGGCCTGTGGTGCGCCCACAAGAGTGGGTGCATCTCCGACGCGGCTCCAGCGCGAGCTCATTCACCACGCACGGTGCCGGTCAGTTCCGCAGGCCCGGTGCCTCCTTGCCGGTGCGCGCGACATATTCGGTGTAGCCGCCGCCATATTGGTGGATGCCGTCTTCGCTCAGCTCCAGCACGCGGTTGGACAGCGCGGCCAGGAAGTGCCGGTCGTGGGACACGAACAGCATCGTGCCCTCGAACTCCGACAGCGCGGCGATGAGCATCTCCTTGGTCGCGAGATCGAGATGGTTGGTCGGCTCGTCCAGCACCAGGAAATTCGGCGGGTCATAGAGCATTTTTGCCATCACCAGCCGCGCCTTCTCGCCACCCGAGAGCACCCGGCACCGCTTCTCGACGTCATCGCCGGAAAAGCCGAAACAGCCGGCGAGCGCACGCAGTGAGCCCTGCCCGGCCTGCGGAAACTCGTCCTCCAGCGACTGGAACACCGTGCGTTCGCCGTCCAGCAGGTCCATCGCATGCTGCGCGAAGTAACCCATCTTGACGCTGCCGCCGACCGCCACGGCGCCGTCGTCCGGCTCGGTCGCGCCTGCCACCAGTTTCAGTAGCGTCGACTTGCCGGCGCCGTTGATGCCCATGACGCACCAGCGCTCCCTGCGTCGGATCGCGAAATCCAGTCCCTGATAGATCGCCCGGCTGCCATAAGCCTTGTGGACGTTCTTCAGGCTGACGACGTCCTCGCCGGAGCGCGGCGCGACCTGGAATTCGAAGGCGACGGTCTGGCGCCGCCGCGGCGGCTCGACGCGCTCGATCTTGTCGAGCTTCTTGACCCGGCTCTGCACCTGCGCGGCATGCGAGGCGCGCGCCTTGAAACGCTCGATGAACTTGATCTCCTTGGCGAGCATCGCCTGCTGGCGCTCGAACTGCGCCTGCTGCTGCTTGTCGCTCAGCGCCCGCTGCTGTTCGTAAAACTCGTAGTCGCCGGTGTAGGAGGTGAGCTGGCCGCCATCGATCTCCACCACTTTTGTGATGACGCGATTGATGAAGGCGCGATCATGCGAGGTCATCAGCAGCGCGCCGTCGTAACCCTTCAAGAACTGCTCCAGCCAGATCAGGCTTTCGAGATCGAGATGGTTGCTCGGCTCGTCCAGCAGCATGACGTCGGGCCGCATCAGAAGGATGCGCGCCAGCGCCACGCGCATCTTCCAGCCGCCCGAGAGCGCGCCGACATCGCCCTCCATCATCTCCTGGCTGAAACCGAGCCCCGCCAGGGCCTCCCGGGCGCGCCCGTCCAGGGCGTAGCCGTCGAGCTCCTCGAAACGCGCCTGGACCTCGCCGTAGCGGGCGATGATGTCGTCCATCTCGTCCGCGCGCTCGGGATCGGCCATCGCGGCTTCGAGCTCCGCGAGCTCCGAGGCAACCGCGCTGACCGGGCCGGCGCCGTCCATCACCTCGGCGACCGCGCTCCGGCCCGCCATCTCGCCGACGTCCTGGCTGAAATAGCCGATCGATATGCCGCGATCGGTCGCGACCTGTCCCTCGTCAGGCAGCTCCTGTCCCGCAATCATACGGAACAGCGTGGTTTTTCCGGCGCCGTTCGGACCGACGAGGCCGATCTTCTCGCCCTTTTGCAGGGCTGCCGAGGCTTCGATGAAGAGGATCTGGTGGCCGAGTTGCTTGCTGACGCTATCGAGACGGATCATTGCGGAGGTTTATCGGACATGGGAGATGCGGCCGCTCTTAGTCGATCTCGGGCGGCGTTGGAAGCCTCTCCTGATCCCGAAAACTGCGGAATTAGTGCCGCTTGAAATACTGCACCTCGCGCTCGTGCTTCTCGGCGGCAGCGCGCGTCTTGAACGTCCCCAGATTGCGGCGTTTGCCGGTCCTTGGATCGACCTTGCGCGAATAGAGCCTGTATTCACCCGTTCGGAGCTTGCGGATCATGACGGCTCTCCATCAGCCTGAAGCCTCGGACAAACGGCGACGAAGGTCACAGGTTCCTGGCCGGCGCCGAGCAGCGGAATCGCCTACTATTTCTTCTGCGGGGCAAAGACCTGATTTCCGAATGGCTGCTCGGTCGGGGTACGCATCACGATGAAACCGCGCCCCATCGAACGATGGCAGGCATTGCAGCCGTCCGTCATCTCGGCGAACGCTTTCGCAAATTTGCCGCCGTCCTTGGCGTCGATGGCGTCCGAAGCCGACTGCAGCGGCGTCGCGAGCGTCGTGATATTGCTCACCGGGAGCCCGGAATACATCACGGCGGCCTCCGCGAGGCTCGCCTCGAGCTGGCGCACTTCGTACGCCGCAAGCTCCCAGTTCTGGGCCTTGCCGGCAAACCACAGTTTTGCGTGCCGTGTCTGCGCCGTCTCCATGATGGAGACCAGCCGGGGCGTGTAATGATCCCGCGACAACGTATCGAGGCTCTGCTGGGCGAGGGCCAGCGGGACAGACGCACACACGAGCACCAGCGCCGCAACCCAACCACTCTGTTTCATGTGAGGCTCCAACCTTCTTGTCGCTGTCTTTTCCGATTGATCGTCTTTTCGGTCGAACGCCTCACGGCGCGCGATTATTCTAGGCGCGGCTGCCGCGCGCCTGTTTGCGCTTGATCAATGGACAGGGTCCGAACGGCACGCACCGCGCGCTGGCGCGGCGCCGGTCGTTCACTACGGCGTGATGTCCGGAGGACGGATAGGACCGGGACGCCCGGCGCGCGTCAGAAGCACAGATCGGTGACGAAGTTTCCGCGCTTGTCCTTGATCGTCATCGGACAATCCATCCGCTTCAGCGCCTTCTTCGCCTCGTCGTCGCCGAGATCGGCGGCGCGCTGGTAATAGGCTTTCGCGGCCGTGGCATCCTTCGGCCCGCCGCGGCCGGCTTCGGCGAACGCGCCCATCTGGAGCAGTGCGCCCGGATGATTTTGCGCCGCCGCCTTCTCGAACAGCGCACGGGCGCCGGCCTCGTCCTTCTCACCTCCGGTGCCGTCGGCCAGCATCAGGCCGAGCTGGTACTGCGCCTCGGCATTGGTCCCGGCGGCCTTCGCGAGCAGTTGCCTTGCCCGCGCCGGGTCCGATGACGCAGCGCCGCCGCCAAGCGCGGCGAGATTGGTGACACCGCGCGGATTGCCGGCCTCGGCCGCGCGCTCGAACAGTTTTCGCGCCTGCGCTTCGTCCTTGGCGACACCGGCGCCCGTTCCATAGAGCACGCCGAGCTCCACCATCGCCGATGTCGAGCCCTTGTCGGCCGCCTTGCGCCAGGCCGCGATCGCCTGTGCGGTCTGCCGGTCCGCCGCATAGGCGCGGCCGAGCGCGTACATCGCCCGCCGCGAGGCCCGGGACGCCTGCCCGCAGAATTTGATGGCGGTTGCGATGTCGCCGGCTGCGATCTCGGCAACGCCCTTGACGCCGGCCGGCTTGTCCGGATCGGCGGGGTCCGCGGCAATGCGGTCGCACAGCACGAGATCGGCGGATTGCGCGCGGGCCAATGACGGCGTCAGCGCGACGACAAGCGCGGCGACCGCGAGGCCTTGTGACCATCTCTTCATGATGCCGAGGTTGCTTCGTTACACCGCTGAATTCAAGGGCGGCACGAACGGCTCGAGTCCCGCCTCCCGCAAGGCCGGCACGACCTCGGACGAGGCGAGATAGTGCAGCAGGCGTGCGGCATCCGCCGGGCGCGGCGATCCCGCCATAACCGCCGCGGAGAAGATGGCAGGTGTCTGCAGATGCAGCGGGATCGGGCCGAGCACGTCGATGCCGCCGACCTGCTTCAATTCGCTGATCTGCTGCACGGCAAGGTCGGCCTCGCCGGAGACGAGCCGTTCCGCTGTCAGACCGATCGGCACCACGACCGCCCTGGCGTTGACCTCTGCCGCAATTCCCATCCGTTCGATCAATTGCGCGAATAGGATTCCGCTGGCGCCGATGCGCGAATAGGCCACCGACCGGGCGGCCAGCAGCGTCGCACGCAGCGCTGCTTCGGTGGCGATGTCGGGATGTCCAGCGCCCGCCTTCACCGCGATGCCGACATGGGACCGCACCAGGTCGACGCAGCTGCCGGCGGACAGGCGCGCCTCAGCTGCAAGCTGGTCGAGCCCCTCGCGGGTCAGAATGACGAGATCGGCGGTCTCGCCTGCACGCAGGCGGTCGAGCAGCGCGAGCGTCGGCGCAAAGTCGGCATCGATCCGCAGTCCCGTCGCCGCCTCGCATTGCCCGGCCAGGCGCTGCACCACGCCTCTCACGGCGAGCGTCGACAGCAGTCGCACGCCAGCATCAACGGCCATTCACGCCCGCCGCATCAGCTTGAGCACCGCGTTGAGACGCAGGCTGCGCTTGCCGGCGAGCGCGGTTGCCTCGAGCTGCGCGCCATGCTCATCGCAGCTGCCGGAGAAACCGATACCGACTTCGTGGCCGCCGAAAATCGGGTGATCGTCCTTGGCCGGGGTGTGCTCCTGGTTGAGGATCTGCCCCTTCCAGCGGCCGTTCTCCGAAGTGTAGCTGCCGAGATAATAGAAGAATGCGTCGCCGCCGAGGATGCGGCCGTCATTCAGCAGCATCACCCCGGTCAGGCCGCCCTGAACACCGTCCAGCATGCGGAAGTGGATGGAATAGAGGCCGTTGACGATGCTCCCTTCTCCGACGCTGCCGGCAATCGGAACCGGCTGCTCCTCGACGGGCGTCATCACGGACTTGAAGACCGCACCCGGCAACTCGTCGAGCCGGCCCTGGAACCGGTAGAGCTTGCCGTCCGGCGTGCCGCGGGCGCGCAAGGTCGCGTCATCAGTGCCGACCATCGCCGGGTAGTTCGGGTCCGGATTATGGCGCACCGTCCTGATGACGATCGCAATCTCGTCGCCGGCCTCTTCATAGCTGCCGATATGCGCAAAAGCCGAATTGCCGCCAAGCATCTTGCCCGCGTGCGCATACATCACACTGCGCCCGACGGTCTCGTTGAGCTGGAACCTGACGGTATAAAAACCCCCGAACACAGCCGCGTCCCCTGTCGGCAGAGCACCAGTGGAACGAAACAAGGATCCACTTCATTCCATCTATCGATGCTCAATCAAAATGTCTGAACCAAATCACACCGAACTTTCAAGAATTCCGGAGCATGAAAAATACGAAGCGGTCACCCGAAATGATCATGCTCAAACAATAGTATCAAACGCGATACCGCTCCGAACTGTTCCCATCGCGTTCCAATGTTATTCGAACATCCGGTTCGGAACACGAGCGGGCTTTATAGCGATTTCACATGACGTGGATACGGGTCCGCTCGCACGACAGGAAGACAAATTGATGGCCAGCGTCGAGAGGAATGAGGCTCCATTGAACCGGTCCCAAAATGCAATGATCCGCCAAAGCGTTCCAGCTTTGGCGGATCATGATTTGGGCCAAAGCGCTGACTTCGTCGGCGCTTTGGATGGTCGGCTTAGGCCGCGGCCTTGGCGTCGGTCGGAACCGTCGCGATGGTCTTCAGGACCTGCGAAGCGATCTGGTATGGGTCGCCCTGAGAGTTCGGACGGCGGTCTTCCAGATAGCCCTTGTAGCCGTTGTTGACGAAGGAGTGCGGCACGCGAATCGAGGCGCCGCGGTCGGCAACACCCCAGCTGAAGGTGTCGATCGACGCGGTCTCGTGCTTGCCGGTCAGACGCATGTGGTTGTCGGGACCATAGACCGCGATGTGGTCGGCACGGGCCGTCTTGAAGGCGTCCATCAGCTTCTCAAAATAGTCCTTGCCGCCGACTTCGCGCATGAACTTGGTCGAGAAGTTGCAATGCATGCCCGAGCCGTTCCAGTCGGTATCGCCGAGCGGCTTGCAGTGGAATTCGATGTCGATGCCGTACTTCTCGGTGAGGCGCAGCATCAGGTAACGAGCCATCCACATCTGATCGGCAGCGGTCTTCGAGCCCTTGCCAAAAATCTGGAATTCCCACTGGCCCTTGGCAACTTCAGCGTTGATGCCTTCGTGGTTGATGCCGGCGGCGAGGCAGAGATCGAGATGCTCTTCCACAAGCTTGCGGGCGACATCGCCGACGAACTTGTAGCCGACACCCGTGTAATAGGGTCCCTGCGGCGCCGGATAGCCGTGCTCCGGGAAGCCCAGCGGGCGGCCGTCCTTGTAGAAGAAATATTCCTGCTCGAAACCGAACCACGCGTCGGCGTCGTCGAGAATGGTTGCGCGCTTGTTGGACGGATGCGGCGTCTTGCCATCGGGCATCATGACTTCGCACATCACGAGCACGCCATTGGTGCGCGCGGCGTCCGGATAGACCGCAACCGGCTTCAGCACGCAATCGGAGCTGTGGCCCTCGGCCTGCATCGTGGAGGAGCCGTCAAAACCCCAGAGCGGAAGCTGGTCAAGCGTCGGAAAAGAAGCAAATTCCTTGATCTGAGTTTTGCCGCGCAAATTCGGCGTCGGCGTGTATCCGTCGAGCCAGATGTACTCGAGCCTGTATTTGGTCATTGAGCCTCTCTGTTGATATTTTCGAAAGGTGGGGAGGACCGGAAACGAGCTGCCCGCCCCCGCGTACCCGGCCGCGATCGGCCGTGTGTTCCAAAGCATTTAACGTGCCAATAGCGACTTCCGCCGGCGACATTTCCCCCGAAAATTCAGCCCGCGGCCGGCGGGCCGGGCGATCCCGGGGTGCGGCATAGGCGCGCGGTCAAAGCGCCGTTCATTTCGCATCCGCGAAGGAATTGTGACGCCATCCCGCCTGTTTTCGCGGCACTCGCCGCACGGTCTGTCGCGGGGATCAAAGTCGCGGCATGGCCTGGAAATATTCGGCAAGTATGAACCGCAGCATCCGCAAGCTTTGGACGGTGCATCATTCCCGCCGGCGTAGTTGTGCCCTCGGGCGAGCAATCGCAGATTTGCCTGCAAATTACTCAGATTGTGATTTTCTTTTCATCACATTGCATTGCTCGGGGCACAGGACGATATCGATTCTGGTTAACCCCACACGAACGAGTCGAGCGCAGCATCGAAAGACGATTCACCTCAAGGAGGAATGCCATGGGTACAAGTCTGAGCTACGGGTCAGCCAAGATCTACGAATTCCCGGCCGGGGGCCGCGCGGCTCTCGGCGGTCGTCGCTATGGCGAGACCAAACCGGCCCTCAGCCAGAGCCCGGTCTACGCCAATACGGCCATGTGCAGCGAGAGCTGGTATCACCAGGCCGCAATCGACGATGAGAGGCGCGAATGGGAGCGCTGACATCAGGCGTCAGATCACGGGCAGCCTGCGAGATGAAAAGAGGGTCGAAACGAAATGTTTCGGCCCTCTTTTGCGTTCGCCTTTCATGACAGCACGCAGGCGCTCGCCGGCCGCCTGGCATGGCTCACCGTGGTGGCACCAGCCTTGCTGATCCGCAGCGTCACCCCTGCTCCAGTATAGCGCGCCCCCGAAAGCGCAAGCCGCTTCAGGAGCGTGACTTCACGGCCGTCGATCTGCATGTGGGCGCGGTCGTCATAGGGGTAGAAGCCGACGATGAACTGCGTTCCGTCGCCGCAGCGATAGCGCTGGAACGTCGTCTGTGCCGATGCCCCGGTCAGCCCCATCAGCGCCAGGCCTGCGCCGAGGATTACCGCGCCGATGTCCGATTTCCGCAACGCTCCCGCTCCCCGATGTGCAAATAGCAGCTGATATCCGGAAAAGGGAGCCTGCGCATGTCATTTCTCCGTCGATCGGGATAGCGTAGAGAGGTGTAGCCAGGGTTCGATCGATGTCTGAAGACCCCGTCCGTCATCTCAATCTGCAAGGCGCGAGCAATTTTCGCGATCTCGGCGGCTATCGCACAGGCGATGGTCGCATCGTCCGTTGGCGGCAGCTTTTCCGCTCCAACCATCTCGGCCATCTCACCGAAAGCGATATCGCGATCGTGCGTGACTTGAGCCTGCGCAGCGCCTTCGATTTTCGCGGCATCGAGGAGCGGGCGGCTGCTGTCTGCGGTCTTGCGGAGATCGAAGTTCATTCGCTGCCGATCGAGCCGACCGTCGTGGCGGCATTGCGCGCGCGGCTTGCGGCCGGGTCGCTGTCGGCGGCCGCGGCGCTCGAGATCATGCGCGAGTCCTATCGCGACTATGTTCTCCGCAACACGCACCGGTTTCGCGCGCTGTTTGCCCATCTGCTCGACGACCGCGCACCGCTGGTGATCCATTGCACCGCGGGCAAGGATCGCACCGGATTTGCCTGCGCGCTGGTGTTGCATGCGCTCGGCGTGCCGGATGACGTGATCGATGAGGACTATCTGCTGACCAATCGCTTCTACCGGCGCGACACCAGCTCCGCGAGCGACCTGCCCGACGACGTCAGGCAGGCGATCGGCTCGGTCGAGGCTTCGTTCCTCGCCGCGGCCTATGACGCGATCCGTACCGACTACGGCGATCTCGACAATTATTTGAAGGAAGGGCTGGCGCTCGGGACAAGCGAACGCGCGGCGCTGAAAGCGCGCTACCTGCAGTCATGAACCGGCGGAGCGACACGCAGCTGCCCCGCCGTTCTCGAAAGGATCTTACTTTGCGAAGAGGCCGGCGCGCTGGACGCGTCAGGCCGCCTCCGTCGTCTCCGCTTCCATCGCATCGAGGTCGGCGATGACTTCCTCAAATGCCGAGATCGCCTGCTGCACGGCCGCGATCTGCATCAGTTCCCAGCCGCTGATCGGACCTTTTCGATTCTGCAGGGCGACAACCAGGTCCCGCCGCTGCTCTTTCAGCTGAATCAGCGGCAGGCCGTGGTCAGGCAAATGTCTCATCATGCTTCCAACCTCAGGGAATGGACCGAGATCGAGCATAGTCACGCGGTTTCTGCATTCGGCTTACGGAAGCCGGAATAATTTTAGCGAAAAAAGGCCTTGTTCCACAGGAGCATGGCTGAAACGCTGGCCGCGCCGGCTTTGCGCCTGGAAATGACGGGGATTGCCGGGCTCTCGTTACGGCGATAGTGCGATAACGCAGACCGGATGAATACGGGGACGTCAGATGGACGGAAAGGTCGTTGCCATTACCGGAGCGCTTGGCGCTTTGGGCAGGGTCGTTGCGGAGACTGCGCTGGCCCGGGGCGCGCGCGTCGCCGGGATCGACCATTCGCCGTCGCGGATCGCGGCGAGCGATCATCACATCGAACTCGGCGGCGTCGATCTTTCCGACGCGGCGGAGGCGAAAAAAGCAATCGACGCAGCGGCCGCGCATTTCGGCAGACTGGATGCGCTGGTCAACATCGCCGGCGGTTTTGCGTACGAGACGGTCGCCGACGGCGAGGTCAGGACCTGGGAGCGAATGTACGCGCTCAACCTGATGACGGCGCTGAATGCCTCGCGCGCGGCGCTGGCCCATCTCGCCGGATCGGCGTCGGGACGCATCGTCAATATCGGCGCCATGGGCGCGCTGCAGGCAGGCAGTGGTATGGGCGCCTATGCGGCCTCGAAGTCCGCTGTGCACCGCCTCACCGAGTCGCTGGCCGCGGAATGGAAGGGCAAGGTCACGGTGAATGCAGTGCTGCCTTCGACAATCGATACGCCGGCCAACCGCGCCAGCATGCCGCACGCGGATTTTGCGAAGTGGGTGACGGCGCAGGAGCTCGCCGAGGTGATCCTGTTTCTTGCAAGCGATGCCGCGAGCGGCGTCACCGGCGCATTGATCCCGATCGCGGGCCGGGTTTAGCCCTGCGCGAATCAGCCGACCTGATTCGTTTCTGCCGGAGTCCGGCCGACGCGGATCGTTCCATCGACGACGCCCTCCGATCCTCCGCAAGGAACCGACGCGAATCGGCCCTGCCGAAACTGCGGTAATCGACCTGAACGCGACCGCGGCGGATTCAAGCGAGACGCAAAAGCCTCTAGACTGAATCAACCTCGTTTGAGTCGCAGCCCCCTGAGCACCGCTTGGAAACCGCGCTTTATCTGCCCGTCAAACGCTTCCTCGAAAAGCTCGGTTTCACCGTGAAGGGTGAGATCGGCGGCTGCGATCTCGTGGCCTTGAAAGGCGATGATCCACCGCTCGTGGTGGTCTGCGAACTCAAACTGTCGTTCAATCTCGAGCTGCTGCTGCAGGCGGTCGACCGCGCCGGCGCCTCTGACGAGGTCTGGCTCGCGGCAAAATTGTCGGCCCGCGGCAAGGGGCGCGAGAGCGATTCGCGCTATCGCAATCTCTGCCGGCGACTGGGCTTTGGCATGCTCGCCGTCACGAGCAGCGGCGGCGTCGAGGTGATCGTCAAGCCGCCGACATCGGCGCCCCGCCGTGATCCGAAAAAGCGCTCGCGGCTGATTGCCGAGCATCAGCGCCGGATCGGCGACCCCGCAACCGGCGGCAGCACGCGCGCACCGATCATGACATTCTACCGCCAGCAGGCGCTGGCCTGCGCGTCCGAGCTTGCATCCGGCCCGCGCAGGCTGCGCGACCTGCGGCCAAAAATTCCCGATGCGCCAAAGATCCTGCAGCACAACGTCTATGGCTGGTTCGACCGCGCCGAGCGCGGGGTCTATTGCCTGACCGACACGGGGCGCGCCGCGCTGAAGCGCTGGCCGCAACCGCCGCTGGCCGCTGCGGCGGAGTAAATGTTGCATATCGTGTGAGACCGGCCACCAGAACGACAAGGATAGTGATTGTGGTGGTGGGATCAGGAATGACCGAACGAATTGCAACGCTTCGCGCATATCTGCGTTGCCATACCAATTTCATATTGCAATGCAACATAATGCCCCCTAGGTATGCCAGATCATCCGAGAGGACCCCATGAGTGCAGACTGGAATACCAAATATGGCCCGCGTCGCGTCAGGCACGACCCGCCAACGCTGGACGAAGCGATTTTCGCGGCCGTGGGGATCACCGATGACCAGGAAGCGCAGGCCGAGATCGCCGCGGCGCTGATGGGCATGCCGCTCGATGCGGTCAGAACGGAAGTCAAGAAACTCAATCGCGTGACGCTCCGCTCCAACACCACGCGCGTGATTGCCGGCGAACAGGGCGCGCAGCGCTCGGTCGTGGTGGAGCGGCGCGTGATCCGCCGCTTCGGCAACGACAAGCGCACCGGGACCTAACCCGGCGCGCCTTCTTCGACAGCAACAGCTGATTGACAGGACGCGCCGCTACGCCGCGCGTCCCGATCCATACATGCGCGACACCAGCTTCCAGCAGGCGCGGTTCAGGTTGAGCAGCGCACGCATCGCCCCGAACGGGGTATCGATCGCAAGCTTGGCGAGTTCGTCCTGCGGCTGATATCTCAGGTCGATCGTGCCCGTGGACTCGCCGTGGCTGAATACCAGATGGGCGCCGAACTTGCAGGCCAGCGCCCGCATCGCATGGTTCTGCGCCCCGGTCGTGACGCGCAGCTTCCGGTAGCCCTTCCAGCGCGCCTCCGAAATCAACCGCTTGAACAGCACACTGCCGACCCCGCGCCGACGCATGGAGTCTTCGACGCTGAAGGCGATCTCGGGCAGCGAATCCGGAGACTGCTCCGGCGGATGCAGTTCGGCAGCGCCCCGCACCTCGCCGTTTTCCATGTAGGCGACGATGATCGTCCCGTCATTGGCGCATTTTTCGGCGTAGCGTACGATGAAACTGTCGTCCAGGAAGCCGTTGAACCGATCGTGGCGGCTCTGTGGATCGAGGCGCAACAGGTGGTCGCGCAGCAGCGGCAGCTCTTCGTCTTGGCTCAGCGTCCGCACATAGCCAAAACCCGGCCGCGCGCGGAAAGTGTCGTCATGTGGCACGTCAAAATCTCCTCTTGGAAGCCCTCGAGGAGGCGTCGAATCCCTAGGCCGCTGATATTGTGCATTGCAGCATAGAATTCAAGACCGCTCCCTACCTGAAATATCGGCAGGGGGTCGCGATCGGCCGGTTAACGGGCGCCGTATCCCCGTAGTCATACGAGAACCATCTGGGTCTGCGTCACCAGCGCCACCAGCTTGCCGTCCCCGGTTTCGACCCGGGTCTGCCAGACCTGGGTCCGCCGGCCGCGATGCACCGGCGTGGCGGTCGCGATGACCGTGGTTCCCTCCCTGGCGCCGCCAATGAAATTGGTCTTGCTCTCCACCGTCGTGGTGCCCTTCGCCTCCTCGGGCAGGTTGATCACTGTCGCGGCGGCGCCGACCGAATCCGCCAACGCCATGATGGCACCGCCATGCGCGATGTGACCCGAGGTGCACAGATCCGGCCGCACCAGCATGCTGGCCACCACCCGATCCTTGTCCGCCTCGATGAAGATCACGCCCTTCAACTCGGCAAAGGGCAGTTTGATCGCCTTGATTTTTTCCAGCGGCGTCATGGTCGGCTCAAATTCTCCGTTGCGCTCGGCTGACATTGGCGAACCCAATGCCATCCGACAATGACGTCGGAGGTAACGAAAACGATGACACCTCATCGGCGTCATTGCGAGGCGCCTGCGCCGAAGCAATCCAGTTCCCTCGTTGTGGAAACACTGCTGGATTGCTTCGCTTCGCTCGCAATGACGGCTGACCTCGAGGTCGACGCTCAGGCCTTCTCCAGCCCGCACCACTCCGCAATGAACAGTGCTGTCGCCTTGGTGGCCTGCCGCAAGGAGGCGAGGTCGACATATTCGTTGAAACCGTGCAGCGCTTCGCCGCTCGCGCCAAAGCACAGGCTCGGAATGTTGTAGTTGAGCCCATAGAAGCGAGTGTCGGTCAGCGCCGTAAACACGAGATCCTGCACCGCGCCGCCGTAGACGGACGCATACGCCTTGCCAAATGCGGCTTCCGCCTCGGCCGCGCCGGTGAGCTCGTAACCTTCCGACAGAAAACCCGACCATTCGACCTCGGGCGGATTGTTGGACAGAAAGCGATGATCGCGCGCCGCCTGCGCGACGCAGGCGAGAATCTCCTTCTGGCAGTCGGCGACCGACCAGCCGGGCAGGATCGCGATGCGGCAATCGGCGTCGCACCAGGCCGGAACGCTCGAGGCCCAGTCGCCACCCCTGATGATTCCCGGATTGAAGTTGATCGGATGGACCAGCGTCTTGAAATGACGGTCGCTCGCAGCACGCGCGTTCCACCCGGCCTCGAGTTTCTGCAGCGCTTCGATCAGATGATAGGCGGCCATGATCGCGTTCGAGCCGGAGCCAGCGTGCGCGACATGAACGGGCTGCCCGCGCACCTTCAGGCGAAACCAGATCACCCCGACCTGCGCGCGCACCATCCTGCCGCCGGTCGGCTCCGGAATGAAACAGGCGTCCGCGCGATAACCGCGCTGCAGGGTCGAGAGCGCACCGACGCCGGTGCTTTCCTCCTCGATCACGGACTGAAAGTGAATCCGGGCGGTCGGCTTGAAACCCGCCGCCCTGATCGCCTCCAGCGCGTAAAGCGCACCGATGGTGCCCGACTTCATGTCGAGGGCGCCGCGTCCATACATCCGGCCGTCGCGCACGACCGGCGAGAATGGCGGAGTGTCCCATAATTCCAGCGGGCCGGCCGGTACGACGTCGCAATGCCCCTGCAGGATCAGCGATCGTCCGGCACTGGTCGACGGCCTGTAGGTTCCGACCACACTGCGCGCCTTGGAAAAATCATGCGCGATCGGCCCATAGCCGCGTAGGTTCTTCAGGTCCTCGATGTCGATGTGCCAGTCGTCGACCTCGTAGCCGCGCGCGCGCAGGAGATCGCCGATCATGTCCTGGCACGGGCCCTCGGCGCCGCGGGTCGAGGGAATTGCGACGAAATCACGCGTGGTTGCAAGCTGGGCATCGAAGCCGGCATCGACGGCATCGGCGATTCGTTTCTGAGTGTCGTCGGAGGTCATGTGCGGTCCCTTTTCAGAGATCAAACCACACTTAGCAGACATTTGCAGGCGCATCCGGCCAGCTTTCAGAATCGCCGCAGCGTGCCTACACTCCCTGCGCAAACAGAAAGTTCAGGCTCGACATGTCCGTCTTACGCATCTCGTTTGGTTTCGCGCTGCTGGTTGCGCTGACCGCGCAATCTCAGGCGCAATATGTCGGGCGGGAGCAGGACATCACGGGGCTCCGGCTCGGCCAGCGGGTGCTGGTCGATGACGGCACCTGCCCGGCGGGCGAGGTCAAGGAAGTCTTGGGAGCCAGGATGACCCCGACCGGCGTCATGCCTGCGCGAAAATGCATTCCGCGCCTTGGTCCAAAGAAGAAATAGAGTCTGGCCGGCTGATTTGAGGACGCTGGGCGGTTCGACTTGGCGACGCCGGTCCATCGCAGCGAAGCGGACCTATTTCGCCGGATCGAACATGCACTGCAGGGTCGGCTTGGCAATCTTGGTAAAGGTCGGGCCGATCTCGGCCTGTTTTGCCGCAGGCAGCCATGCGGTCTCGATGGTGGGAACGCCGGTCTCGCTGATGCCGCGGAGCAGCGCCTCACGGAGGTCATGGTCCTCGACGATGGCGACGGCATGGTCGAGCAGGCAGCCGCAAACCTCTTCGGGATGCGCCCAGCGCCCGAGCATATGCGGCGCGCATTGCCGCACGAAATCGGCGCGCGGATCGGGGAGGCGAAGCGGCGGCCGCGCCTGCGCCAGCGCCGCCTGGGTCATCAGGAGCAAGGTCGCAAAAGCTACAGCGCAAAAACGAAACATCATGCCCTGACCGAACTAGCGCGCCGCCACGATCACCGACGGCGAAGCCGGTGCGATCGCAGTTCCATTATAGGAGAAAGTGCCAACGCCCGGTAGAGTCCCCTGGACTGTACCGGCCATCGTCGATCCCGCCAGCAGCAGGCCGGCGGCAATAATCAGGCTGAGCGGCCGCATTTTCATCAGTCTCCCGTCAACGGTCTCCCGGATTCGGCTTTTCGCCGCATGGTTAACGGCTTGATAACGACGCACCGTTTCCAGAGTTCTGCGCCAGCGTCGCAAAATGGTTTCGTCGCCGCGGCGAATGTTTCATCGCGCTGGCTTCGACGAAACAAAACGACGGGAAACGCCAATCTGCCCAAACACTTAAGAAAATTGTCGAGCAATGAGGTTGAATTTCTATCGGAGCGGCTCGGAGCCCACCGCTCGGCGAGCGACTGTCATCACGGTCGCGCGAGGAGGCCAACTCTTGGCGCGCCCGCCGACTTATTGGCGCCACGCGGGCCCGCTAGGCTGCGGGCTGCTGGATTTCGACGAGGACTGGCAGAGATGGTCAATGGCGACATCGCTGTTCACGGCAAGCTGCGCGACGACGCGCGCGAAAGCCCGAGACACCAGCCGGAAAGCCGTGGGCGCATGTGCCCGGCGATGGTGCAGCAGCGCACCGATGTCGGCAACGAGGCTGCGCCACAGGAATTGATCCGGCTGACCGGGTGCCGTGACCCAAGACGAGCGGGATCGGCCGCCACTGCTTCGACGACATTGGCGCCGCGGGCCTGAACCCGCGCGCGATGGGCCTCACTGGATGTAGTCACCGCATTTCTGGACATTGGTGTCGGCCGGCCCCCATGGCATGATCGGCACGGTCGAGGTCGAGTTCTTGGGCGAGCCTTCGATCAGCTTGTCGGAATACACCATGTAGACGAGCACGTTGCGCTTTGCGTCGCAGCCGCGGACGATCTGCATCCTTTTGAAGAACAGCGAGCGACGCTGGCGAAACATGTCGTCGGCCTGCCCCATCTTGCCCTTGAACTTGATCGGACCAATCTGGCGACAGGCCAGTGAAATATCCGAGACCTGCTCGGCGAGCCCGAGCCAGCCGGTATAGCCGCCCTTCTCCGGCACGGTGAAATGACATGCCACACCCTCGACCTCCGGATCGTCGACACCGTAGGTCGCGAGCTTGTCATTCGGGCTGAGCAGCTTGAACACCGTCGAGCGGCGGAAAATCAGGTCGGGCTCATCCGCCGCGCGGGCCTGCGCGGTCGGCCAGAACAGCCATGCAAAAAGCACGAGCGCGAGGCCTCCGAATCGCATGTGACGCCGGCCGATGGTGTTCGTTGTCATGAATGTCTCCGTGGGCAACTGACGCCCATGTAGGCGCGAAAACCGCTGGCCGAAAGTCTTCCGCCTGCCCCAATCATCCGCCGTTTAACGCAATGTGAGGCTTTTTTGCTACGCTTGCTGCAAAATCACTGCCTGGAGAGCGCCCGCCCTATTGAGGACGCAACTCGATTGCGAGACTGACCTTTGGTTTTGAGGATTTGGGATGACCCGCTTTTCCATCACGAATGGACGATATTGCTGCCTTGCCGCCTTGAGCGCCGCCGTGCTGGCTGGTGCAGGCTCGCGCGCACAGGCAGCGCTCTATTATTGGACGGAGGGCGAACCCGCGCACTACTGGCCCTCGGCGAGATATCCGCATCAGCACAAGCCGGCGCACAAGCACAGTCAGAAAAGCGCCAAGCCCGAGAAAGAAGCGACCAAGCCGCAGGGACCGCTCGTCGTCGCGATCTCGATCAATGAGCAGAAGCTGAAGCTCTACGACGCCAACGGCTTCTTTGCCGAATCGCCCATATCCACGGGCATGCAGGGTCATCCGACCCCGATGGGCGTATTCAGCGTCATCCAGAAGCAGAAATACCACCGCTCCAACATCTACAGCGGCGCGCCGATGCCCTACATGCAGCGCATCACCTGGTCCGGGGTGGCCATGCATGCCGGCGTGTTGCCGGGTTATCCTGCATCCCACGGCTGTATCCGCATGCCCACGGCTTTTGCGATCAAAATGTGGAACTGGACCCGGATGGGGGCGCGGGTGGTCGTCACGCCCGGCGAAATCGCGCCAGCCAGATTCTCGCATCAGCTCCTTCCGGTCTTCAAGATTGCGCCGCAGCCCGCGGGCCCGGCAGAGGCGCAGGGCAATGATCCGGTCGGTGCCAAAGCCGACAAGGGGGCCGCGCCGGTCGAAGCCAAGCCCGATCTGCGTGCGACGATCGGTCATCAGGACGACGTCCCGCCGGCGACAGATGCCATTCCGACGTCGCTGCGCGTGCAGATGCGCACGGCAGACGCCAGCGACGAGACGCCGGCGAGCAAGATCATGTCGGACGCAGCGCCCGTCGGGGCCGGTACCGAGGGCGGCGAAGATCCGACCAAGGCCGCCCGTCAACCGGCCGCCTCATCGGTCGCGGAGACGCCCGTCAAGGCCAGCGGCAACGCCTCGAACCCAGCGGGAACGCAGGCCACCTCCGGTCAATCCGCTGACAAGACGCAAACCACGGGCGATGCGGACAAGGCGAACGATGCCAAGAAGGATCAGACCCGGCTGGTCGATCCGAAACGCGACGCGCCGAAGCGCGCCGGTCAGATCGCCGTCTTCATCAGCCGCAAGGATTCCAAACTCTACGTGCGACAGAATTTTGAGCCGTTGTTCGATGCTCCGGTGACGATCGCACCCGGCGACCGTCCGCTTGGGACGCATGTATTCACGGCCGAGGTCGACAGGACCGATCCCAATGCGCTGCACTGGTCGGTGGTGTCGCTGCCCGGCCGCAGCGCTCATCGTGCGCAAGACGAGGAGCGCCCCTTGCACCGGCGCAAGGGTGCCGCGTCAGATGCGCGACCGATTGCCATGCCTGACAATCCCGCCGAGGCGCTCGACCGGATCAGTATCCCCGCCGATACCATGGCGCGGATTGCGGATGCGCTCACAAACGGCGGCTCGATCATCGTTTCCGACCAGGGCATCAACCAGGGCGAGACCGGCGAAGGCACCGATTTCATCGTGTCGCTGCGCTAGCGTCACAGGCGGGCGACGGTTAAAACACCGCCGCCATGCAGGACACCCTCGCCCCGACGGCCGTCTCAAAACCGCGCGATGTTTTCGACCGCCTGACATTCCTCGGCTGGAATCGTGGCCTGCTGGCGATCGTGGCGGGCCTTGCCGCCTCGTTTCTGCTGTTCGGCTATTTCGTCATCTATTGGCGCAATGCCGACATGGATTTCATGGTGATCTACAGCGCGCTCGCCATGAATGACGGCAAGCCGCAGCACTTTCTCGATCATACGGCCTACCTCACCATCATCGCCGTCAAGGCGTGGTTTCATCTGCTGCATGATCTCGGCCTGCTCGATGCCTGGACGCTGCCGGCCATTCCGCCCGCGACCGATGCCACCGCCTTCGATGCGGCAATGACGCAGGCGGTGCGCGCGGGCCGCGTGCTCGCGTTCCTGATCGCGACCGGCGCAGTCGTGATCTTCGCTGGCCTGTCGCGCCTGATCCTGCGCGACTGGCGCGTCGCGATGCTCGCCACGCTCGCCTTCGCGCTGTCCGGCGGGGTTGCCGTGCATCTGCGCATCCTGCGCAGCGAACTGGTTGCGGCGATGCCCGTCATCTTCGCATTGATGATTTTGATCGCGGTTGGACGCCGCGCTACGCCGGCGCGGCCGCTCGCGCTGGCACTTGCCGCCTTTCTCTGCGTGCTCGGCCTGGAAAACAAGGTACAGGCCATTCTCCTGATCGGCGTCCTGCCGGTCGTGATCCTGCCATTCGGCAGCGCCGCCGGCGCCAGCGTCGGGTTGTGGCGCAATACGCCGACCGCCTGGCTCGTGACGCTGCTCGCGACGGCCGCGGCGGTCGCGGCCATCCTTGCGGCGTGGCCGCTGATCGCGACCGGCTTCGATCGTGCGCTGCTCGATGCGGCGCATTTCAAGCCGCTGCTGCTTGGCCGCTACGGCCTCTACCAGGCCGGACTGCTGCTCCTGATCGGCGCCTGCATGATCGCCTATGCCGTGCTCTGGCACGTCAGCGCGGCCGAGACCCTCACCTCGACCGCGGCGGTCGCAATCGGCGCGGCCGTCGCATTGTTGGTGCTCGATCTCGACTACAATGCGAGCAACGCGATCGCGGCGGTCAATCCGCTGGAGAAGATGCTCACCTTCGCCGACGCCAATACGTCGAGCGCCGCTGGCGGATCCAATCCGCTGACGATTGTGTGGCTGCTGCTCGACGGGCTCGCATCGGTGCTGGCGCGCGACACCTTCGTGCTGCATTCATCGCCACGCCCGACCGTGTTTCTCACCTGGCTGATCGTGCCCGGCATCGTCATCGCCTGGCGGCGCGGCGAAACATTGGCCGCCTTGCAGGCCACGGCGCTGATGCTGGCTGCGCTGGCCATCGAGACGCTCGAAGTGCGCCGCGGATTGAAGTCGGAATATTTCATCTTCACCGATCCGCTGATCATCCTGTCCGCCGCAATTCTGCTCGATTGCCTGCGCGACCTGCGCTTTCATCGCCTGGCCTATCCGATCGCCGCGACGCTGTTCACCCTTCACATCGCGGTCGGACAGGCCGAGCCCGTCAAATACGCCTTCAAGCGCACCGGACCGCAATCGATCTGCGAGTGGAGCGGCTATTATGCGCCGCTGTTGCCGCTGCCCTGGTGTTCTCCGTCAGGTTCCCACTGATCGCGGCTTGTTGAGCGGCGGCAGCCATTCCCCTGGGCTATGGTCCGCCCGCCTGGCGGATCTGACATTCGCTGCAGTATCGCGCCGAGATCTCCCAGCGAATGTCAGATCGATGCCACACTAGAATGTTGATTGCGCCGGTGTCCCCGGCGCTCACCTTCGTAAGCGAAGCCGGGACACGAGCGCATCACTTCAGGAGGAACTTGATGATCGACCGCAGGACCATGATCGGAGCGGGCCTCGCCGCGTTGGGCAGTTCTCTTGCCGCATCCGCGGCACAGGCCGAGGGCATGAGCCGGGTGACGGCTTACAAGTTTTCGTTTCCGGCGCTGGCGGACGGCGAGATCCGCCTCGCCGACTACACGGGCCGGCCGCTGCTCGTGGTCAACACGGCCTCGATGTGCGGCTACACCCCGCAATATGCCGGGCTCCAGCAATTGTGGAGCGAGTTTCAGGCCCGCGGCCTCGGCATGATCGGCGTGCCCTCGAACGATTTCAACCAGGAGCCGGGCAGCCCCGCAGACATCGCCGATATGGCCGAGCACCAATATGGCGTTACCTTCCCGATGGCTGGCAAAGTGGTCGTGACGGGGCCGAATGCGCATCCGTTCTACAAATGGGCGGCCCAGGCCCGTCCGAAGGAAACGCCGGGCTGGAATTTCCACAAATACCTGCTCGGGCGGGATGGCTACATCGCCGATGTATTCCCCTCCGCGGTCGAGCCGACCGACACCCGCGTCAAGACCGCGATTGCACGGGCGCTGGCGGACAGCTGACACCCGTTTGCCACGGTGTCGTCAGATCTACGACATTTCGGCGGTTGTGAACCGTTTTCTTTGCGGCTTTCGGCCGGCCTGAGCTAGTATGTGCTTCGACAGCAGCGGCGCGGAGAAGCAAGTGGCGAGCCCGCGACTGAGGGCGGGAACAGGTCAAGAAGATCAAGAGGACAGCAAAGATGCGTGTTGCGGCAGGTTTGATCATCGCGGTTTCGCTCTGCGCGTCGAGCGCAGTTTTGGCGCAGTCCGCTCCTCCGAAGACAGCGGCCGCGCCGCAGGCGGCGCCGGCCCAGCAAGCAGCAGCCGTGCCGCTGCCTGCACCCGCGGCGCCTGTCGCGGCCCAACCCGCCAGGGCACCTTGCAACAATCCGAACGCGCTCGGCGTCGCGCGCACGGTCGAGATTGACACGACGGGCGGACCCGGCTTCGGCTTCGAGCATTTCAAGGAGCTCGATTTCCTCCGCGACCATGAAGTCGTGCTGACGTTCGATGACGGTCCATGGCCGGAGAACACGCCGGCCGTGCTGAAGGCGCTGGCCGAGGAATGCACGACCGGCATCTTCTTCTCGATCGGCAAGCATGCGACCTACTATCCCGAGATCCTGAAGCAGGTTTATGCGGCGGGCCACACCGTCGGAACGCACACCTGGTCGCACGAGAACCTCAACAACAAGAAGCTGACCGAAGATCAGCGCAAGGAAGAAATCGAAAAGGGAATCAGCGCGGTCAAGTGGGCGCTCGGCGGGATTTCGCCGGCAGCGTTCTTCCGCTTTCCGGCGCTGCAGCATCCGCCGGAGATGGTTACCTATCTCGGCCAGCGCAACGTCGCGATCTTCTCCTGCGACCTCGACTCCTTCGACTTCAAGGCGCGCAACGCCCAGCAGGTCATCGACGTCACCTTCAAGAAGCTGGACAAGCTCGGCAAGGGCATCATCCTGATGCACGACTTCCACAAGCACACCGCCGAAGCGCTGCCCGAACTTCTGCGTCGCCTGAAGGCGGGAGGCTACAAGGTGGTCGCGATGCGCTCCAAGTCCCCGGTGCAATCGCTGCCCGAATATGACGAAGCCCTCATGAAGGACGTCAAGCTTCCGACCGTGAGCCAGCGTCCGGTCTCGAGCGTGGTGACCACGGTTTCGGAATAGCGCGCGACGTTGCCAAGCCGTGCCTGCGCTCCGGATCGAAGGCTATGTGATCGTATCGGCGGATGGCATGCTGGCGAATGCCCGGCATGTCATGCCGGATGAACTGAAATTCGAGGGCGACAAGGCTTTCTTCACGGCCGCGCTCGATCGCGCCGACCTGGTCGTACACGGCCGCAACTCCTACGAAGACCAGCCGAACTCGCCCAAACGCCGGCGCATCATCGTGACCCGCAAGGTCGCTGCGGTGGCGTCCGATCCGGCAAATCCCAAAGCCGTGCTGTGGAATCCGCGGGGCGAAGCGCCCTTTGAAAGAGCCTGTGAACTGGCCGGCGTCCATACCGGCGCCGTCGCGATCATCGGCGGCCCCGGCGTTTTCGACATGTTCATGGACCGCTACGACACGTTTTACCTGTCTCACGCGCCAAACGTGCGGCTGCCCGACGGCGAGCCCTGTTTCGCCGGCGTGCCCGAACGCTCACCCGAACAGGTGCTCGCGGCGCACGGCCTGAAGGCCGCCGAAACGATCATGCTCGACAAGGCCTTTGGCGTCAGTGTGACGGCGTGGCGGCGCGACAACGCGCCAGGCGCGCCGCGGCGCTAGACATCGCCATAGGCGGACTCGGCCAACTCTGCTCCCCGACCGTAACCCGCGATCATGAACAGCGCGCCGATGAGCGACAGGTTCTTCAGCGCGTCGATCAGGGTCTGGGCGTTGCCGGGTGGCACCTGATTCCAGAAATCATCGGAATAGAACGTCACGACGCCAATGAAGATGATCAACAGGAAGGCGAAGAAGCGCGCGCCGAAATTGAGGGCGATCATCAGCCCCGCGATGATCTCGAAGGCGCCCGAGGCGATCGCCAGAAACTGCGGTGTCGGCATGCCCGTCAGCGACTCGAGCTGCGCGGTGTAGGGCGCGAGCGCGACCGGGATGGTCAGCTTCGCCGCGATGGAATCGGTTGTTGCCTGAATGCCAAAGAGCGTGGTCGCCCCCGAATAGATGAAAAGCACGGCGAACACGATTCGCCCGAAAGTGATCAATGCTGGCATCGTCGGCCTCTTCCAATACTCTTGGGGGCTTTTCTCTAAGACTGGACCTCGCGATTATGGAGGTTTCGCCAGCGCTTTTCAAACAATCTGATCGGGCAGCCCGCGCGGCAAGCCTCCGACCTGTCAGGTCTCCATTATGACAATATTTTTACGCAGGCGCGCGCCGCTGTCCGCTGTGGCTAGCGGGCACTGCGCTCCTGCGCCTCGACGGCCGCGACCGCCGTCATGTTGAGGACGCCGCGCGCGGTCACCGACGGGGTGAGAATGTGTGCCGGCCGTGACGGTCCGATCAGGATCGGACCGACCGGAAGCGCGTCCGCCAGCGCCTTGATCATCTGATACGCCACGTTCGCCGTGTCGAGGTTCGGCATGATCAGGATGTTGGCCTCGCCTTCCAGGTTGGAATGCGGCAGCACCAGTTTTCGCGCTGCAGCGGAGAGCGCGGTGTCGCCCTGCATCTCGCCGTCGGCTTCGAGCTCGGGATGCTTCTCCTTCAGAAGCGCCGTCGCGCGGCGCATCTTGCGCGAGGAGTCGGTGTCGTAGCTGCCAAAGTCCGAGTGCGACACGAAGGCGATCTTTGGCTTGATGTTGAAGCGCTGCACGTGGCCGGCGGCGAGCGAGGCCATCTCGGCGAGCTCCTCGGCGCTCGGATTGGGCCGCACCTGGGTGTCGGCAATGAAATACGCACCCTTGCTGGTGATCATCAGCGCGAGCGCCGCGAAATCGCTCACGCCGGGCAGGAAGCCGATGATCTCCCGCACATGCCGCAGATGGCTCATGTAACGGCCCTCGACCCCGCAGATCATCGCGTCGGCCTCGCCGCGCATGACCGCAAGCGCCGCGATTACGGTGTTGTTGGTACGCACCACCGTGCGCGCCGCATCGGGGGTCACGCCGCGCCGGCCGGCGGCGTCGATATAGGACTGCACATAGGAGCGATAGCGCGGATCGTCCTCGGGATTGACCAGGTCGAAGTCGCGGCCGGCCTTGATCGAGAGGCCAAAGCGCTTGATCCGCGCCTCCACGACCGCCGGGCGCCCGACCAGGATCGGCAGCGCCACCTTCTCCTCGAGCACCACCTGCGTCGCCCGCAGCACGCGCTCGTCCTCGCCCTCGGCATAGATCACGCGTACGGCCTGCGTCCTGGCCTTGGCGAAGACCGGCTTCATGATCAGCCCGGAGCGGAACGCGAAACGCTCCAGCAAGGCGCGGTATTCGTCAAAGTTCCTGATCGGCCGGGTCGCGACGCCGGAGTCCATGGCGGCCTTGGCCACCGCGGGTGCGATGCGCAGGATCAGCCGGGGATCGAACGGGCTCGGGATCAGCGATCCCGGTCCAAAGCCCTGCGCCTCGCCGCTGTCGAGCCCGCGCGCCACGGCATCCGACGGGGCATCGCGTGCAAGCTGCGCAATGGCGTCGACCGCGGCATGCTTCATCTCCTCGTTGATCGCGGTCGCGCCGACATCGAGCGCACCGCGGAAGATGAACGGGAAGCACAGCACGTTGTTGACCTGGTTCGGGAAATCCGACCGCCCGGTGCAGATCATGGCGTCAGGCCGCGCCGCGCGGGCGTCGTCCGGCATGATCTCGGGCACTGGATTGGCCAGCGCCATGACCAGCGGCCCATCCGCCATCTGCTTGACCATGTCCTGCGTCAGCACGTTCGGCGCCGAAACGCCCAGGAAAATGTCGGCTCCGCCGATCACGTCGGCGAGCTTGCGCTTGTCGGTTTTCTGCGCGTAAGCCCCCTTCCAGGGATCCATCAGCGTCGTGCGGCCTTCATAAACCAGGCCCTCGATGTCGCAGACCCAGATGTTTTGCCGCTGCGCGCCCATCGAGACCAGGAGATTGAGGCAGGCGATCGCCGCCGCGCCCGCACCCGAGCAGACGATCTTGACCTCGGACAGCTTCTTGCCGTTCAGGTGCAGCGCGTTGGTGATGGCAGCGCCAACGATGATGGCGGTGCCATGCTGGTCGTCATGGAAGACCGGGATCTTCATGCGCTCCTTGAGGCGCGCCTCGATCTCGAAACATTCCGGTCCCTTGATGTCCTCCAGATTGATGCCGCCAAAGGTTGGCTCCAGCGCCGCCACCGTCTCCACCACACGATCGATGGTGTCGGCGGCGATCTCGATGTCGAACACGTCGATCCCGGCGAACTTCTTGAACAGGACCGCCTTGCCCTCCATGACCGGTTTCGAGGCCAGCGGGCCGATATTGCCGAGGCCGAGCACCGCGGTGCCGTTCGAGACCACCGCAACCAGGTTGGCGCGGGCGGTCAGCGAGGCCGCTTCGCCCGGCTGTTTCGCGATTTCGGTGCAGGCCGCGGCAACCCCCGGCGAATAGGCCAGCGCCAGGTCGCGCTGGTTGGCGAGAGGTTTTGTGGCCTGGATTTCCAGCTTGCCCGGCTTGGGCAGCCGATGGTACGCCAATGCCGCCGAATGGAGGTCTTCTGAATTGGACGACATACATACTCCAGCGCTTCCGCCCCAAGATTTTCGTTAGCACTTCACCCGGCCCGGAGGCCGATTGTCGGACAGATCGCACCGGATGTGAAGCACACCCACCTCCTACCCCGGCGATCCCTTCAAAAACAAGACCATCACAGAGTGTCTCCCAGATAACGAGCAAGTGGAGCAGACCGAATGGGGAAAATACTATTGGCCGTCGTCGCCGCCGTCGTGGTTGCGGCCGGCGGCTTTTTTGGTTTCGAGATTTATACGCAACACCGTATCGCCGGCGAGATCGATGCCGCCTTCGATCAGATCCGCGCCGGTGGTGGCAAGGCCAGCCACGGCTCGATCTCGTTCAACCTGCTGAAGCGCACCATCACGGTCGCGGACATCGCGACTGAAACGGCGGCACAACCTCCTGTTAGCGTGAAGATCGCCACCATCACGGCCTCCGGCGTCGGCCAGGCCGACCCGACGCGCTTTTCCGCCGACAGCATCGACGTCTCGAACGCCGAAATCGGCGTCGGAATGCCCGGTGCCGTCAACTTGCGCATCGCCTACAAGGCGCCGCGGATCTCGGTGCGCGACTTTTCCGGCCCGGCCAATGTGAAGCCGCCGGCCTTCGAGTCCGGCCTCGACGCCATTCGTTTTGGCCTCGAGCAGTTCGCGCACATCACCGCCAGCTCGGTCACAGCGGAAGGAATTGCCGGGACCGTCAATTTCGTCGCAGCCCCGTCCGCCGGTGGCAATGGCGACTTCAGCTATTCCAGCGTCGCGATGGAGGGCATCAAGGACGGCAAGATCGCCAGCGTCAGGGTCGACGGGGTCAACTTCACCTTCACGACGCAAGCTGCCGGCAAGACCGACAAGCTGACCGGCAAGCTCGAAAACGCGGCGTCCTATGACATCGATACGGCCGCGCTGGCTGCGATCCTCAATCCACAGCCGGGCGATGACCGCTACATCAGGGCCTACCGGCAGGCCACAATGGGGGCGTATTCGTTCACCTCGGCGCAGGGTGTGCGGGCCCATATCGATGGGGTCACGATCGATGACGTCGGTGCCCGCCCGGCCAGGATGCAGCTTGCGGCCCTCCTCGCCATGTTTCCCGCCGCGGGAACGCAGCCGACGCCGGCGGAGGCGCGCGAGCTGATGGAGAAGGTCGCAGGCCTCTACGAGGGGCTGCATCTCGGGAATGCCGAGATGCGCGGCCTGTCGGTCGAGACGCCGCAGGGGCCGCTCAAACTGTCCGCGATCCGCTACAATCTCGACAACGGCAAGGCCGATTTTGCGATCGAAGGCGTGGACGGCAATACGCCCATGGGCCCGTTCAAGATGGGACGCCTGGCGCTCAAATCGTTCGACATCGCGGGGATGATGCGTCTGTTCGCACAACTTGCGACGCCGGGTCAGCCGCCCTCCCCGGCTCAGTCGCTCGCGCTGTTGCGCGCCCTCGAAGGCATCGAGGTCAAGGGCGTCGTTGCGCCGTTCAAGACCACCGGCAAGCAGGTCACGATCGACACGGTGAGCCTGAACTGGGGCCAGTTCGTCGGCGTGATCCCGACGCAGGCCCATCTCGTTGCAAAAATGGTCGCGCCAGTCGACGCGACCGACCCTGGTCAAAAGCCGCTCCTAGATGCCGGCCTCGACACACTGGCCGTCGATCTCGATCTCGGGGCTGCCTGGACGGAGGCCTCGGGAAACTTTGCGCTATCGCCCGCGAGCATCGACATCGGCAACCTTTTCAAGGCGTCCGCCGGCGTATCGCTTGCCAATGTGCCGCGCGGTGTGTTTTCACCCGAGCTGCCGCAGGCGATGCAAAACGCCGCCCAGATCGAGGCGGGGACGCTGGAGCTCAATCTGCGCGATGCCGGCGCCGTCGACCTCCTGGTCGGACAATTTGCCCGCAGCCACAATGTCGGCCACGACGCTGCGCGCGCCGCCATCGTCGACAACATCAAGGCGAGCGGCCAGCAGATCGCGGGCGCCACCCCCGATGGCACGGCTGCGGTCGAGGCCAACAGCCGCTTCATCGAGACGCCGGGGCAGACGCTGGTGATCAAGTTGACACCCCGCGCCAAGGCACCTGCGCTCCAGCTGCTGCAATTGCTGAAGACCGATCCGGCGACGGCGCTGGCGGAATTCAACATCGAGGCGTCGACCGGGCTTTAATTCGGGCGGACCGCACTTCCCGGGAGAATTCTTAAGCCTTTGTTAACCGTCCATTGCTCACACTTCGCAGATGGAATGCGGCGGAACCGGACAAGCCGGGCCGGCAGCCGCAAGAAGGGGTCGGCGGCGTAACGCCCGCCGGCCTTTTCTCGTTGGGGCGCAACCGCTTCAGCGAGAGCTGGCTGCGAAGGCCGGATAGATCCCGAGCGGCAAGGATTCTGGCCAGCGACGCTGCAACTCGGATAGCCAGCCTTGCGCTGTCGCATTGATGCCGGGCAGTACGTCCGCCGATGCGGTCATGTCGATGACGGCCTGGAGATACCAGAGCAGCCGGCCTCTGATCGACCAGATGCCCCACCTTGAATCGCCCTTCAGAGCCTCTTCGAGGCGCCAGGACAGACAGGCGAAGAGCCAGATCGCCGCCATGCAGGCGATCTCGGCGCGATAGGCGGCATCATCGCGCGCAAGCGGCACGGCTTTTGCGATCTCGGCCCGGTAGACGGCGGCGATGCGACTTGCGACATCGGGCGGAATGCGTCCGGCGCACCAGCAGGTCGGAAACCCGATCTGCCAGTAGATGCCGTCAAGCAGCGCATGCGACGGATGCGCATGTTCGAAATCGATCAGACGCATGCTGCCATCCACGATCAACGCATTGTCCGGGCAGGGATCACCGTGGATGAGACATTGCCAGGGACCGGGATCACGAAGCAGCGCCGAGAGCAATTCCAGTTCGCTGGCCGGCGGCGCTCCGCCGAGCGCACCGACGACGACATCGGCTTCCTTCTCCACGCGCCGCCCCGACGGCTGCAGCGGACGGCCTGCCCCGAAGATGGACTGAAACGTGTCATGATGCGATGCCAGGCAATCGGCCGTATCGGCGTGGAGCCGGCCGAGTGCGGCCGCGTAGAGGCTGAGCGCGCGCTCCGCCTCCGCCGCGGTTCCTTTGAGCAGGGGATCGACGAGCGAGGAGAGATCCGTGCCCAGATCTTCGAAGATCAGAAGGCCGTATGAAACATCGCCGGCCAGAAGCGCTGCGCCATGGCCACGGCCGGGAGCCCGCGCGGCAAGATAGGCGGTGGCAACCCACTCTCTCACCAGACCCGAGGCCAGCGCGTTCTCGGCGGCGGGATCATAGTTTTGCGATCGCGTCGCCTTGACGAGGATCGAACGGACACGGCCGTCGACGTCGATGGCGCGCGCGCGCCCCACGAAGTTTCGCCTGTCGTCGTTGCTCAGGGGCTGCATCTCGTCGATCTTGACGGCATGGCCGGAGGCGGCGGAGAGCGCCGAGGCAGCTCGGGCCATGATCTCCGGAACATCGACCGTTCGCAGGTGGTTCATGGCAAGCCACAGTTTCCCGGGAGCGTTCCGCACGTGAAGCGGATTTGACATTCGCGACGCACCGACGACGCCGGCGCTCGCTGCACTGCAGCGCGGTTGGCGGAGCAGCACAGCCGCAACCGAGCCACGGTTGCAGTTCAATCAATTTAATGCTACATTCCGTAACGGTCAACTTCACTTGCACGACATCGAGGCGTGTTGTTCTCTTGGCACATCTCAAACGTGCAAGGGGAGCGAAGCAATGTCCAGCAAGCCGGCCAAACTTTTCACGCGATATGCTCTGGCCTTCGGCGTCGGCATCGCCGCCGTCTGCGGCGCGTCGGCGGCAGCGCGTGCCGCCGATGCCGAGGCGGTGACGATCGATACCACGTTCATCGTCAAGACGCCGCCCGTGCGTCTCGACCACCCGACGCGCGAAGCCCGCGCCAGCGTCGTCCTGATGACAGGCGGCAACGGCCTGCTCGCCCTCGACGCCACCGGCACCATCATCGATTCCACCGGCAACTTTTTGATCCGCTCCGCCGATCTGTTCCTGCGCCATGGCCTCAACGTCATGATGGCCGACAGCGCGCCGGCGCATCCCGCGGGCCTGACCGATGCCAACCGCCTGAGCGCGACGCATGCGGCGGAACTGCAGGGTTTCGTCAATGCCGCGCTCACCCGATGGGGCAAGCCGGTCTGGGTGGTCGGCACCAGCAATGGCAGCATTTCGACGGTCACGGCGGCGGGCTTCCAGCCGCCATTGTCGGGTCTCAGCGGCGTGGTCCTCACATCGCCGGTCACCGTGCTGCCGACCGCCCTCGAGCCGACCTTCAACCTCTATGCCTCGCGCATCACGGTGCCGACACTTGTCGTCTGGCACAGGGATGACCACTGCACGGTCAGCCCGCCCACAGGTTCGGCTGCGTTGTTCACGCTGATCCCGTCGGCGCACAAGGACAGCCACTCGTTCATACATGGTCATTCCGTGGCCACAGATCCCTGCGGCGCCTTTTCCGAGCACGGCTACGCCGGCATCGAGGAGGAAGTGGTCGAGCAGCTTGCCGACTTCATTCGCGGCGACCGCCACAATTATTGAAGCGGACACCGCGGGATGGTGGCGACAGGCTCGCGCATGGCGAGCATGCGAGACGCGCCTGTCGCGCCATCGGATCCATCACGCAATGACCGGTGCGGCCTCGCGCGCGGGACGCAGCAGCAGATAGAAGGCGGCGACGTGGGTGATCATCAACAGCGGCACATAGATGATCGGGATCACGTAGGTTGAGCCCAGCTGTCCCGCCAGCGCCGGAAGACCGACCTGGTTGCCGTGGTAATAGTCGACGATGATGTCGACGGCGCCCAGCACATTGAAGCCGGTGACGAACAGCCAGAACAGCGGCCGTGTCCTGACCGTCAGAAGCGCCAGGATAGCCAATAGCCCGGTCGCAAAATCGCCATAGGCGGCGAAGCTGGCGAAGCCTTCCGGCAGATTGGCACCGACGACGCCGGGCACGAGGAACACCAGTCCGAAGAAGCGAAAACTGTGCAGCGTTGCGATGGCGCGGTGCGCCTCGACCGTGTCGATGGATCTCAGCCTCGGCCAGGCATACACGCTGAACCAAAGCAGCCACGGCACGTAGCCGAGCACGAGATGAATCTGGAAGACCAAGGCCGTTGACATCGTCGCCTCCCGTCACTTGCCGACTGCAGCGGCTTCGAACACCGCGGTCAGAATGCCGATCCGGTCTTCGCCGAGGTTGCGCGCCAGGTTGGCGGACAGCGCCGGAAAATCCGGTCCCATCACCACGCCCAGATTGGGCGACGGCGGCGGCCCGGACGCGCGCACGCGCTCGAACCAGGCTTTGCCGTTTCGCTGTCGTCCTGCCAGACCAGCGTCCGGAAGCCGGCCTGTTCGATCGCCTCGCGCGTCGCGGCGGCACTCAGGAGAAAGCTCGTCGCGGCGGTCCGCGCCCAGGGGACGGGATAGTGCAGTTCGGCGCCGGTCGACACGACGTCGTAGGTCGCAAACCTGCCAGAGCGCTTCAGCACGCGGCGGATTTCGCGATAGAGCCGCGGCCGGTCAAAAATGTTCATAGCCACGTGCTGCAGCAGGACGGCATCGAACAAGCCGTCGCCGAAGGGAAGCGCGAGCGCGCTCGCCGCCTCGAACGTCACCTGCCCACCCTGCCCCGTGCGTTCGGTCAGATAGCGCGCGGCCTCCACAAAGGGTTCGCTGAGGTCGACGCCGGTCACGCGGCAGCCGGTGGTCGCCGCGAGCAGGCGCGCCGGGCCGCCGACGCCCGAACCGACATCTAGCACCGACATATCAGCGCTGATGCCGGCCAGTCCGGCGAGGTCGGCACTCGCCGCTATACCTCGGGTGTGAAATTGATCGAGGGGTGCGAGTTGCTGCGGCGTGAGCCTTTGGTCCTCCGGCCCGAACACGGCCAGCGCTGTTTTCAGCCGTTCGGTCAGACCGGTTGCGCGATAATGGCTGCGCACGCCTTCGAGTGCATCGTCCATGACAGTCTTCCTTCCCACACATCGGCAAGATTACCGACTTGCAGGTCAGGAGATAGGCGAGCTCCTCGTGCGCGACTATTGGCGATAATCTCGATGAGCTATGAAGCAAGACTTCACAATCCGGCCGGGCGCGCTGGACGGCATGGAGGCATCCTTGCGCAAAAAATGCGCTCGCGAGGCGGGCGTCCATCAGCGCGCGGACACTTGCCTGCGCCTAGGCGGCGCAGGCATTTGTTACGGGAAGGCGATCCCGCGCGCCTTCGCCCACCGCTCGAGGATCTTGCACTCCTCCGCGAACGGCGCACGGTTGGCAAAGCCGCGGACCTGGATCGCGCGCTGTTGACGGTTGAGTTCGATCGTCAACAGCCGCTGGCTATCGCGCCCGGCGCGGCGGCGCAGCGACCAGATCGACGCGTGCCCGGCGATGCACTTTGACGCGTAGGTCGCGACGCAGTGGCGCATAGCCCGTGTCTCAGCCACGAGATCGTCAGCAGTCCGGAGCTGAACCACCACATATTCCTCGCGCTTCGGGCCGGCCTTAGACGACGGATTCCAGGACCAGTCCGCGAGACCTGCACCCGGCCAGCTGCCGTTCGACGGCTCCGCTGCCGGCGTTGCTCCACGCGCACGGTTCCGCGCCGCCTCCGCGCGACGGCGTGCGTCCTCGATGCGCGCGATCACCGCGAGGTCGCGATGCCACTCGCGCATCTGCCGGCCGAGCGAAACCAGCGTTCGCCCCTTGAGACTGAACTCCGGATCGCGCCGATGGCAATGCGCAAGGTAGTCGCTGATATCGTCGATCTCCTCGACCGTGGTCGGATGCGCACAGAAAAAGCGAGCCGTCTCGCGCCAGAAGCCGAGTTCGACACGCTGCGTCCGAGCGATCCTGGAGCGTGCGATGCGCAGCGCGATGCCGGGATCGTCGGTATAGGAACGGGCGATCGCCTGCCAGATCGCTTCCTCGAAGCCAAGACTCCCCAGTGGATTGAGGAACGCATGGACCTCCTTGCGGGACAGCCACGCGCCGGCACCCGCCCGATAGAGCGAACCGCCACCGGCGGACACGACGTACCAGCGCTTGCGCAACACGATCTCGCTTGCGCCGAGGCCCACACTGTCGATCCAGATCTGCTCCAGATGCTCTGCGACGGGATAGCGTGCGAAGAGATAACGCGCTGCGGCAAGACGCAGACGCGCAGCATCGCGCGTCTTCAGCTGCGGCTTCCAGGCGAAGGCGTCGCGCAAGACGTCGGCCTCGAAGCCGCGCCGAGCCTCATTGATCGCATTCTGAAAAGCCGGTGGAGGACGGGTTCGCTGCGACACACGCCGCAGCGAGAACTCATAGGCTTCAACCCGCGCGCGCTCGGCCTCCTGCCGGCGCTGAATCAATGAATGTGCCATTGTCGTTCAACATGTTCGGATGACTTTCAGCCGGACGCTCTGCAGGCGTCGGCACGGATTGTGTCGATCGCGGCAGACTTCTCACGGCTGGTCTCCTCATCGGTTGAACGTTGCAGGTTGTAAACGGGCGGCTCTCTTACATCCAATCATCAACCGGCGCAAGCTGCTCGCATCCGATCGTTCCATTCAGAGCGGCCGCGATCGCCGGTTGCGTGCCGTCGTCGCCCGTCGCGGCATGCACCGCAGACACGACCCGACGCGCATCGCAGCTTGTGGACATGGACGAGCCTCGGTGCCAAGCTCGCACCGCAAAACCCGCCCCATACAGAAGAGCGTTCCGCCATGACCATCATCGACTCCCAGGTCCATGCCTACGAGGCGAACACGCCAAAACGCCCCTGGCACAATGTGCCGAACTGGCCCGATCACGTCACCGGCGACGAGATGGTGGCGGCGATGGACAAGGTCGGCGTCGACGGCGCGATCTTCATCTCGGCCTTTACCATGTATCGCTACGACGCGAGCTATGCGGTGGAGGTGCAACGCGCTCATCCCTCCCGGTTCGGCCTCGTCAAGCCGGTCGACCCCGACAATCCCGCGCTGGACGATGTCGTCGCCGAGTGGAAGAAGACGCCGGGCACGGTCGGCATCCGCATCATGCTGACCAGGGAGGCGGGGCGCGCGCCTGACGATCCCGGGCTCGACCGCGTCGCGCGCGCCGCGGTCCGCCACGACTTTCCGGTCAACATCCTGTGCTGGGACAATCTCGACGCCGGCACCGCGCTGATCGATCGCCATCCCGATACGCGCTTCATCCTCGACCATCTCGGCATCCTGCAGCCGCGCGTGCCGCCAGCGCCGCCAGAGCCGTGGGCGGAGCTGCCAAAAGTGCTGGCACTCGCCAAGCGGCCGAACGTCGTGATCAAGGTCAGCGGGGCCTGCACCCTGTCCCAAAAGCCCTATCCGTTCGCGGACATCTGGGACCCGCTGGCCCGTGTGTTCGACGCCTGGGGTTTTGAGCGCTGCCTGTGGGGCACCGACTGGACGCGCGCCTTCGCCGTGGTCAACTACGAGCAGGCGGTCAAACCCTTTTTCGACACCGACCGCCTGAGCGAAACGGAGCGCGCCATGCTGATGGGCGGCGCCTGCGCAAAAGCCTATCGCTGGTCGCCGGCCAAAACCTAGGGAGCGCTTAAGTCAACTCACGCCGAACCGGATCCTCCCACCACGATCTTCTCGTTCAGCTTCTGATCGACGATCTGGACCGTGCGGTCGATCTCGGCACTGGGCACGCCGAGCTGATCCGCGATCAATTTCACCAAGAGGTCGACCCGCTCGATGAACGGCGCGCCACTCGCCACCGCGCGGGCCGCCGACGAGGGTTTCAACAGGCTCTGCGCCGCCTTGGCGTATTTCTCGAACGGCACCTGATCCGCAGCCTCCGCGCCGAGGCGCCGCGCGACGGCGTCGACATCGTCATAGATCGATTGCGACAGTTTCAGGTCGCCATGCACGGCGTCGCGGATCGACTGCGGCTCGTGCCGGGTGATGCAGCGGTAATTGCCGGTCAGCAGCATCGACCATTTGGCGAGCGGGACGAACAGCGAGTCGAACACCTTCAGCTTCACCGGAACATCGTGGCCATCCAGCGTCACCGCGTCGATGTCCGCCTCGAGCTCCCGCAGCAATCTGTTGTGCTGCTCATCTGCAAACGTCGCCGCCTTGAAGTTCGTCGGCAGGCCGACATGAAGCACATTGGCGGCCTCTTCCGGCGGACGGAACGCCTGCGGATCGGGCGAGCAGAGCGTCACCAGATCCGGCTTGAACCGTTCCCAGACCTGCGCATTGGTATAGGCCTCTTCCAGATCCATGTCCCTGAGCGCCGGGATACGCTTCAGATAGGGCAACGGCGGCATGTTCATGATCGACAGACAAGGCAGCCGCGCCTCGGCGATTTTGACCATCAGCACCCGGATCGTATGGTTGGTGTATTGCGGCTCCTGCATCGCGAGCCCAACCAGATCGTAACGCGTGACGTCGACATCGCCGGGCACGATCGCATCCAGTTTCCCGGGCAGGTCGCGCGAAAAGATCGCACGGTGCACCGCCTCGTCACGCAGCTTGATGCGAACCTCGGTGCCGTCGCGGTTGATGAGCTCTGCGGTGTTTTTGCGGCACACCAGGGTCACGTTGTGACCGGCCATCAAAAGCTTTGTCCCCAGCAGGGAGCCGTAGGAGGCTCCAAGGATCAGAATGTTGCGCGCCATGCTCTCTCTTTCAGTCGCCGTGCCAAGAGTCCCGCCGAGGCCCTCTCATCCGCCGGGCCGGCAAAGCGCGCCGTGTTATCGCAAATCGGCAGGCGCGCCAAGGCATATTGTATACCACCGGGATAGGCTCAATTCTAAGGCGCCCTTGCGCCGTGCCCACCGCCTCTCCGCGAGCGTGATCGCGAATGGTGGGCACGCTTCGCTTAGCCCACCCTACGCACCGACCCATCTGATAGCGTTTCAATTCAGTCGGAGCTCCGTGATGTGCCGCAGGTCGGGTCTCAGTTCGCCCCGCTCCACGCGCGTGACGAGGTCGGTCAGGACAGCATTGGCGCGGCAGGTGAGGCCGACTTTTGCGCCCTCGCGCACCACGAGGCCGTTCATGAAATCGATCTCGGTGCGCCGGCCCTTTTGCATGTCCTGCCCCATCGACGGCCGCTGGCCGCCGGAGATGCGCCTGCTGTCGGCAAAGCGCTGCGTGTCGCAGGCGCGCATCGCCTCCTCGTCGCCCTCGCCAGCGCGCGCGATCGTCTCCGGCGGCAGATGCAAAATCTCTTCGAGCTGATAGCCGTGCGCCTGTCCGACCCGGATGGCTTCGCTGCCTAACCTTGTCGAGAAGCGGCGGATCGGCTCGCTCTCCAGCATCTCGGCCCCCGACAGTCCCGTGCAGGCCGAAAGCCCGTTGCCCATGACATTGGCGACCAGCTTTGACCAGCGCTCGCCCCACAAATTGTTCGTGACAACGGCGCTATCGGCGAAGCCAACGAGACGGCAGATTTCATTCGCGCGCTCGGTGATCCGGCCGTGCACCTCACCGGCCCGGAACACGGTATGAGCCGCCCCGCCCTTGCCCGCGCCGCGATGAACATGGCCGGGCTCGGGCAGGTTCACCGTGATGCTGCTCGCAATGCAGCCCAGCGTCTTGCCCCAGCCGACGACGCGCGCGACCGTCTCCTCGTTCATGCAGTTCTGCAGCGACACCACAAAACCATCGGGCGCCAGATATTGCGCGATCATCGTCGTCGCCCACGCCGTGTCATAGGACTTCATGCAGACGAAGGCGATGTCGACCGGCTTCTCCCGCGAAAATTGCTGCACGTCCGTGAGATGCAGCGCCCGCACCGGTACGGAAAATTCCACCACGTCCCGTGCATGCGTCACCCGGAGCCCGTGCTTTTGCATGTGCGCGACATGCTCGGGCCAGGGATCGATGAAGGTGACGTCCTCGCCAGCCTGCACCATATGCGCGCCGGCATAGCCGCCGACGGCCCCCGCTCCCACGATCGCGATTTTCCGGCCCATGGTTTTTTCCTCCGACTTCTTGTTGGCTCAGCATAGCTCGCCCAACGGTTCCCTCACAATGTCGTGCGCGCGGCGCGGATCTGAAAAATCCCGACACACTTGTAACTCTCGCAGCCCCGATCCCACCGACTAGGTTTCTTGCGAACGGCAACGGGAGAGACCCATGACCAAGACCAACGCGAGCAGCACGAAGCAGACAATGAACACGCCGCCGGTGGTTTCGCCGGACGCCTGGGAGGCGGCGCGCCAGGAGATGCTGGTGAAGGAAAAGGCCCAGACACGGGCGCGCGACGCGCTCGCCGCCGCGCGCCGGCGGATGCCGTGGATGGCCGTCGAGAAGGCCTATGTGTTCGAGGGGCCGAACGGCAAGGCCAGCCTGCTCGACCTGTTCGAGGGCCGACGGCAACTCGTCGTCTATCGCGCCTTCTACGAACCCGGGGTGTTCGGCTGGCCCGAGCATGCCTGCCGCGGCTGCTCGCTCGGCGCCGATCAGGTCTCGCATCTGTCCCACCTCAATCAGCGCGACACCACGCTCGTGTACATCTCGCGCGCGCCGCAGGCGGACATCGCGCGGCTCAAGGCGCGGATGGGCTGGGAGATGCCCTGGTACACCATCACCGACAGCTTTGATAAGGATTTTGGCGTCGACGAATGGCACGGCCACAACGTGTTTTTCCGCGACGGCGACAAGATCTTCCGCACCTATTTCATCAACAACCGCGCCGACGAGGCGATTGGGACGGTCTGGAGCTATCTGGATCTCACCGCACTCGGCCGCCAGGAGGTCTGGGAAGACTCGCCGGAGGGCTACCCGCAGACCCCGCCCTACAAATGGTGGAACTGGCACGACAATTACGAGGCCGAGACAGCTCCCAACCAGAAGTGGGTCGAGGTGTCCGACGCCGGCGAAGCCGCCTTCCGCAAGAAAGACGCGTGAGGAAAGGCCGAGCCATGCTGAGGCACGCATGATCGCCTCAGCATGGCGCGGGTCGCCGACCCGTCCGGCTGCGCAGTGCCGATTGAACATATCAAAAAGCCCAAGGGGCCGGGCTGGTGTTCTCAACGTCACTGGCGCAGCCGACGCGCATGCGCCGCAACGTCGTATCCACCCGCGCGTCAAGACTTTTGGTCGTTGCGAGGGCTTCCGCGATTCGTCTCTCAATGAAAAAGACGGTAGCCAGTGATCCCGATCGAGGCGACCCAGGCGACAATCGCGGACCCATAGAGCAGGTTCGTTGCGTTGTCGTGCTTGACGATTCCTTTTGCGACTTTCCGCCCGAGAAAGACGCCAGTGTGGACCGCCAGTTCGCTCTCTATCTTCCTGCCCCTGCTGATCAGGTCATCGTGCAGTTCGGAATTTCGACGGTCATAGATCAACAGGCCGACAGTGACTATGAGCCCGAGAACAGCGAACAGCGGCCCAACCTGCGGCATATAGATCTTGCTCGGCTCGTTGCTGCCCGTGAGCGTGGCCAAAGACAGCAGGGATGCTGTCGGAACAAGGGCGAGCAACTTGAATCTGACATCGACCAGCATCCGCCAGGTCGAGCATGTTTGCTCATAAAGCTCGATCAACAGCTCTCTGTCGCCGGGGTTTGACTCGCCGACACCGTCGGATCGCAGGGTCGGAATATCCGTCGTACGGTATTGCCGACCTGTTCTGCTGCTATCGATCCCCTGCTCCACTCGTTCGTCTGTCATGTGCATCGCTCCCGATTGCTGATCAACGGCAGCCACGGCCAACGCGCTCGAACCACGGTTCGAAAATGCCGGATCAACTCTATTCAAAGCGAAACTCTCGAAGTATGAAACGGACCACACATCAGCCACCCACTGCCGAATAACGGCCAGGCGCCACGCCGCATGCGATGGTGCACCATGCCGCGCGCCGGCCAGCACCGCTGTGCAGTCCACCTAAACGTGTCAAAGAGCCTGGAGCGAGCGTCCGCGTTCTCGCGGCGGAATTCGCCCGAGCTTTGCTGGACACAACACCCTCTGAAATTCTGAGAGGGCGCAGGGAATGCCGGGCAATGGCCTTGCCCGTGGCCCGCCAGCAAATCAAAAAGCTGGCGGCAGTCACCACAGGTTTAGCCGATCATCCGGCATTCCCTGCGCGACGGTTTTAACGGTGTCCTGCGTGCTCTCCCTGGGGACCGGGCTTTCTTGCCCCCATCATGAGCGAGATCGTCTCTCGCTCACTTGACACCAGCGTCGGGGTGCCAGGACCACACGCCTTCTCCGTCCGTTTCGGCGCCGTTCGTCCGCACGAAAATCGCGCGCGCCGCCAAAGCGTCCATCGCATCCTGACCCGCGTGTCGTGACGACTCGCGATCCGCCCCTCTTGCCGGATCAGGACGCGCGGATCATGCCTCCGATTTGGGGTCGGCGTCAAGACATTTTCTGTAAATCAGAACCAGTCCGTTGCGACAAAGTGGCACGACGGGCAATTCGCGCATGACCTGTATGCGCGAATTGCCCGTCGTGCTTGCCGCGGACTCGAACCGGTTGCGAATGACCCGGAGCGGAAGGCTTATCCATTGACCGCAACCATCCCGGGGGCTCCGCCAGCAGACTGCAAATCTCGCCTGCTCACCGAAACAGTTTTTCTCGACATTCGCAGAGGTCCTCGATATGCAGCGAAAGGACCCCGACATGCCGCAGGGTTCGGCAGGCCGGGCTTCGCTCCGCGTCCACCAATGCGATGCGGCATGCGGGGCATGGTGATTTGGCCTCGCTTGGCGTAAAGCATCCGAATCAAGTCGCCGCGCGTGCGGCGGTGCCGTCTGCCGGACACGCAGCTTCAGGTCACTCGGCCCGACGTTCTGCGCCTGAACCAACCAAGGTTTTCCCTCTCGTGTCATTCCCGACCACAAGTCCGCCGCTCGCCCGAGCTTTGGCCGAGCGCAGCTACGATCAGCCGACCCCAGTTCAGATCGCCGTGCTTGCGGACGAAGCTGTGGGCCGCGACCTTCTCGTTTCGGCCCAGACCGGCTCGGGCAAGACCGTCGCCTACGGGCTGGCAATTGCCAGCAATCTTCTGGGCACGCTCGAGCGGTTCGGGCGGGCGGCCGCACCGCTTGCCTTGATCGTCGCGCCAACGCGCGAGCTGGCGTTGCAGGTCCATCGCGAACTCGCATGGCTTTATCAATATGCTGATGGGCGCGTCGTCTCCTGCGTCGGCGGCATGGATCCGCGCCGCGAACAGCGCGAGCTTGCCGCGGGCGCCCACATCGTGGTCGGGACGCCCGGCCGATTGTGCGATCATCTGCGGCGCGGCCATCTCGACATCTCAGAGTTGAGGGCTGTCGTCCTCGACGAGGCCGATGAAATGCTCAACCTCGGCTTTCGCGAGGATATGGAATTCATCCTCGAGGCCACGCCGGACACGCGCCGCACGTTGCTGTTCTCGGCAACCTTTCCCCGCGGCATCGTTGCGCTGGCAAAGCAATATCAGAAACAGGCGTTTCGGATCGAGGTCGCGGGCGACGAAGGCGGTCATGCCGATATCGAGTACCGCGCCATCCGCATCGCCCCGGGCGATGTCGAGCATGCGGTCGTCAACGTATTGCGCTTTTTCGAGTCGCCGGGCGCGCTGGTGTTTTGCAACACGAGAGATGCCGTCAGGCATTTGCAGGCCGCGCTCCTGGAGCGTGGCTTTGCCGTGGTCGCTCTGTCAGGCGAATTGACGCAGAACGAGCGAACCCATGCCCTGCAGGCGTTGCGGGATGGACGTTCCCGCGTCTGCGTGGCGACCGACGTGGCGGCGCGCGGCATCGACCTGCCGAACCTCGACCTCGTCATTCACGCGGATCTGCCAAATGATGCGGAGGTCCTGCAGCATCGCTCGGGCCGCACCGGCCGGGTGGGCCGAAAGGGTGTCAGCATCCTGCTGGTGCCGCCCGCACGAAGACGGCGCGCGGAATTGCTGCTGAATTTATCCGGCATTGCTGCCATCTGGGGCACGGCTCCCCAGGCCGATGAAATCCGCAAGCTCGATCACGAACGCATGCTGCAGGATGCGGTGTTCGCCGAGGAGACGACATCAGACGATCTGATCCTGGCGCGGGCCCTGCTCGCCGAGCGGTCGCCCGAGGATGTCGCCGCGGCGCTCGCGCGGCTTTATCGCGCGCGGCTTCCTTCGCCCGAAGACATTCTCGATCCCGGCCGGGAGAGCGGCCGACCGCGTGACGATCGCGGTCGAGAAAACCCGCGAACGGCACGCGGCGATGATCGGCCCGCCGGGCTCCGGTCGAAGCCGGAAAAATCATCGTCGCGTCACGGCATGGCGGAGGCCAGCGTATGGTTCCGGGCCGCCATTGGACGCAAAAAGAATGCGGAAGCGCGCTGGCTCTTGCCGATGATTTGCCGTCGCGGCGGCATCGACAAGCGTGACATCGGCGCCATCCGCATTCTGGACACCACCACCGAATTTGAAGTTTCCGAGCGGGTCGCAGAGTCCTTCGCCGTCAAGATCCGGCGTCCAGACAAGGAAGACAGCATCCGCATCGAACCGCTGGCGGACATGCCGGGTCGGGCACCTTTGGAAAAGCGGTCACATGTGGCTTGGCGCGAAACCGGCGACACCGATCACAGTGCTCGTCGCAGCGACAATTCTCGTGAGACGACAGCACCGGAGCGACGCGGCAAGCCTCATGGCGAAAGCAGGTCGAAATCTGCCAGCGAGAAGGGTTTCGGGACGAAAAACAAACACCGGAACAAGCCGGGCCACCCCGGACAATCGCGGCCGGCAAACGCACCGCTCGCGAAAGCCGCGCCTGGAAAAAAGGCAAGGAAGAATCGTCGCGGCTGATCAGCTGCCGTGCAATTGCAAGGGAACCGACGTCTGAGGCGTGTTCCCGAGCGCCGTGGCGTGTCTCCCGTTAGCATGCTGCACGGCTGCAGCCATTTCGCGGCTCATCCGATGAGCCATCGCCCCTTGAGCATGGATCGTCATCCAGCGCGCCAAATCACTGGGAATAGGAAAGCTGATCTTCCGTAACGACGCGCTCGATGTTCTCCGACTTGCTCTTGATGCGATATCTGAGACGTCCATCTGCCTCGATGGGCATATGTTGAACGATCGTGTAAATCATCGGCAGATCAGTTGCGGCGCGACCCTGGGGACCTTGAGGCTGGTGGCGAACGTCGTCATTCAGCTTATAGGCATATGGCATGTGTCGATCTCCAAAACTGACGGCTGCATTAGCGTAGATCATGCTGTGCTGCAACGTACGCCATCGCCGTTCGGGCGCAGTATCCTCAAAATCAGACTTGCGCTTCAGTAGCGCGACCGGCCATTTGCGGAACGCACATGAGTGCGTCAGCAAGATTGACCTAATGCGCTCTGAATATCCTTAGAGTCCGGACTCGCATCGGTCGGCGACGGGACGAGGCAAACAAGCGCTTTAGCCCATCGCCTGCTCCACATGCGCATTTGTCGCGTACGCAGTTGCGATTTGATCCCGGCGGATGGATGCTGTCGAGGCGGACACAAGGGAGGACAGCATGAGCAAGGCAACTCTCGACAATCGCCACCGCAACAAGGACGGCGAAATCAGCGCCAAACACGGCAACACCCTCATTCGCACGTTGCGCAAGGTGTACGGCCAGACTTTCGCGGCTGGTTATCCCGAAACTGAAAAGCTCAGCGAGGTTCTTCTCAAGCTGAACGAGACGTCATTGAGCCAGCTCCGCCGCGATCATGAGACCGGCCACCTGGAACACAAGATCACCAAGGCCTCGAAGTGAGGCCGCCGGCCCGGAGCTATCGGCACGCGAAAGCGGCGCGGCCGCCCTTTCAAGGAGTTCGGTCGAATGTCACTCACACGCGGTCGCCTCATCGGGTATGAATTTGACAGGATGGTCATGCAGTTTTCCATGGTTGACGGCGAAAAGGAGATCGCTTGCGCGATCTCGACATCCGCCATGGATCATCTGGAAAGCCCGGCGCGTTCCAAGCCGAACGAGCGTGAGGCTCAATTCATGAGACTCCGCGAGAGGATTGAAGAGCGTGCGGCTCGCAAGTTTTTGGCAATGGAATTCGAAGGCACTCCTCCAGGCATTATCTTGCGCAGTATCGACTTCGAAACCTAGGTCCAGGGGATCTGACATTCGCTCATGGAGCTCGCGGACACATCGAAGCGAATGTCGGACATGCCACACCAGCGAAGGCGGCTGGTCCTGGTCGATCGCATTCCTGCACAGCCGCGGCACAAAGCAGGCGCTTGGCGAGGCGAAGACCCGCAGACCTTGACTTCTTTCCGGTTCGCGTCCATATCGTGCTCATCGACACTTGGCCGAACGACCTGGGCCGCTTCGCCTCGTCACAGACAGGCGCGCACGTTTCAGACCCTCTTCTCCAAAAATCGATCAACCGACAAGGTGCCGATCATTCGGCGCCCGGGTCTTACGTGTACGTTGTCATGAAAGGATATCTCCTGTGAATACGGGAACCGTGAAGTGGTTCAACAACCAGAAGGGCTTTGGCTTCATTCAGCCCACCAATGGCGGCAATGACGTCTTCGTTCATATCAGCGCGGTTGAGCGCGCCGGCATGAGCACCCTCAATGAGGGACAAACTGTCAGCTTCGATATCGTCGCAGACCGCCGCACCGGCAAGTCTGCCGCCGAAAATCTGCGCGCCGCCTGAGCGACCGCGCGAACGGCCATGGTGCTCTGACCACGGATGTACTGGCGGAGCTTGTGGTTTCGGAGTCCCGCGGACGACCCGTCGTCACGCGGGATTTTCTATGTGACCGAATCGCATTAAATGAGCCACTGACCGCTGCGACCGCGCCGAGAGCGGAACGAGAAAGGGCGGGCTGCAAGGCTGAGAGCCCGGACCATCCAGCGCGCGAGCCCCGGATATCATCTTGAGCAGTGGACATGACTCAGGCCTGGCGGCGCCCGACATTCGGCGCTGGACGCGCATTCTGAGCAGTTATCGCACGCCAAATCGCGTGCGCAGCGTCGCCGAGTTGGCCGTCACGGCATTGCCGCTCGTGACGTTATGGACCGCGGCCTGGTTCACGCTGTCCCTGGGTCATGGCTGGGCTTCATTCATCATCGCGATTCCGGCTGCCGGCTTTCTCCTGCGCCTGTTCGCGATTCAGCACGACTGCGGCCATGGTACCTTTTTCGCCGACCGTCTGGCGAACGACTGGGTCGGCCGCGTCATCGGCGTGTTCACGCTGACGCCTTACGACTGGTGGCGCCGCACGCATGCGATTCATCATGCCACGACCGGCAACCTCGACCGCCGAGGTATCGGAGATGTCGATACCCTGACAGTGCGCGAATACCAGGCCCGTTCGCGATGGGGCCGCCTGAAGTACCGGCTGTATCGCCATCCGATGGTCATGTTCGGGTTCGGACCGGCCTATCTGTTTCTCCTGCAACACCGTCTCCCGGTCGGCCTCATGCGCGACGGGTGGCAGCCCTGGGCCAGCACCATGGCAACCAATCTTGCGACTGGCCTGATCGTCGCTGCGCTCACCTGGTTCATCGGTATCAAGGCGTTCCTGCTCGTGCATCTTCCGATCACGCTGCTCGCCGGCACGACGGGCGTGTGGCTGTTCTATGTGCAACATCAGTTCGAGCAGACGGCGTGGGAGCGCGACGAGCGCTGGAACCTGGGTCAGGCCGCTCTGTACGGCAGCTCACATTACGATCTGCCGGTGGTGCTGCGCTGGTTCACAGCCAATATCGGCATCCACCACGTGCACCACCTCTGCAGTCGTATTCCCTACTACCGGCTGCCGCGCGTGCTGCGCGATCATCCCGAACTGCGCGAGGTCGGTCAGATAACCCTGCTGCAGAGCTTTCGGTGTGTACGGCTTGTGCTGTGGGACGAGGCGCAGCGCCGCCTGGTGTCGTTCCGCGAGATCGGAGCGCGGGAATTTAGGGAAAAGTCGCTGATCCGGGCTACGCCTGGCCGCTAGTGCACGACCAGCACCGGCACGCTTCCGTCCACCAGGACCTCCGATGTCTGACTCCCCAACAAGAACTTCCTGAGGCCGCGACGCCCGTGGGAGGCCATGACGATCAGGTCGCAGCCTCCAGACTTTGCCGTTTCGATGATCGCAGTCGCCGGGTGCGCATCCGGAACATGCAGGAGTTCTGCGGATATCCCGGCCTGCTCGGCCATGGCTCGCGCCTCATCGAGCACTTTGGCCGCGCGCTCCCTGGCGGCTGCGTCAAAGCGATCAAACTCTTCCTGCGAGGGAATCCATCCGCCTGCATGTCCACCCCCATAGTCGACCGGCAGCGGTTCCGTGACGGTGATGACGGTCACCTTGGCGTTCAAGGCCTTTGCCAGGGCAATCCCATGCTCAACGCCTTTTCTCGCGATATCCGATCCATCCGTGCTCAAGAGAATATTGGCGTACATTTTGGGCTCCCTTGCTCGTCGAGCATCTTCCCCGGGTCATGTGATCCTTACCCATATGGTCCGATCGTCGACGTCCGTCTACGGGCCAGCCTCGAAGCTCGCCGAGGGACGCACAGGGGACGCCCGGATGGTAGCTGGACCGGCACGCAGCGATAGACCAAGGAGAAGCGGACGCGATGACAGTGGGTGCCGAGGTGAGCTCACACCCGAAAGGATGTCGCCCTGGACCAAGACACCGGCGCTGAGCATCCGAAAAATGACGGTCGACATGCGCGGCGGCATTTCAGACGATTCATTCATGCGGAGATCGACGATGATTGATGAGGGAAAACTCAACGCTTTTGTCGGCCAGATGCTCGGGGATCTGGGCGGCGCATCGAGCGTCGCCATGGTGCGCCTGGGCGGCTCGCTCGGCCTCTACGAGACACTTCACGCAGGCGGCCCCATGACATCGGCAGAGCTCGCCAAGGCCGCCAAGGTGCACGAGCGGTACTTGCGCGAATGGCTCTCGCATCAGGCGGCCTCCAATTATCTGGCCTATGATGCGGCAACAAAAACATTCTCGCTGTCGCCGGAGCAGGCCATGGTGTTCGTCAACGAGGACAGCCCGGTCTACATGATGGGCGCCTTCGACGTGATGACCGCCCTGCTCGACAATCAGCCGAAGGTGCAGGCAGCCTTCAAGTCGGGCGCGGGCGTGGCCTGGGGGGATCAGGCCGGCTGCATGTTCTGCGCGGTCGCACGGTTCTTCAAACCCGGATATCACAACCATCTTGTGCAGCAGTGGTTGCCGGCACTCGATGGCGTGGTCGAAAAGCTCGAGCGCGGAGCCAGGGTCGCCGACATCGGCTGCGGCCATGGCTGGTCGACCGTCCTGATGGCCAAGGCCTTTCCGAACTCGACCTTCATCGGCTACGACTTTCATGCATCCTCGATCGAGGATGCGCAGGCGCACGCCAAGGCGCATGGCGTGTCGGCCAACACGCGGTTCGAGGTTGGCCTCGCGAAAAACTATCCAGGCACGGATTTTGACCTCGTGACCTGCTTCGATTGCCTCCACGACATGGGCGACCCGGTCGGCGCCAGCGCACACATCCGAAAATCCCTGAAGAGCGACGGCACCTGGATGATCGTCGAGCCGATGGCGGGCGATGCGCTGGAGCAGAACTTCAACCCGGTCGGGCGCCTGTACTATGCGGGCTCGACGATGATCTGCCTGCCGACGTCGCTATCGCAGGAAGTCGGTGCGGGACTTGGGGCGCAGGCCGGCGAGACAAAGCTGCGCGAGGTCATCACGTCAGGCGGATTCAAATCCGTGCGGCGCGCGACGGAAACGCCGTTCAACATGATCCTCGAAGCGAGACCATAGGCAAAACGGCAACGCGTTTGCCGCAACGCCTTTTGCCGAGGGCGCGGACCCATGATCGGGGTCCGCGCCCTGCCTTGTTCATCGCAAACGGTGAAACGTCCCGCAGCCGCGAGGTTGCCGCCGTGCACCACGACCAAGCGCCGCGATGCTGCCGCCATGCGACCCCACACTCTCCGCCATGCGGCCATGCTTTGGTCACGACCTCGCTGAAACTCTGGCCGTTCGCCGAGCTGGCGGAACCACCCGCTCGGGGTGACATTGGACGGAGCGCGCCAATGAACTCCATGCCGAACCCGACAGCAGCCGATCCCAACGATGATCTGGTCGCGCGCGCGGACCAGCGGCTCGTCCACGCCTATGAACAGATCGCGCGGGCGGATGAGCAACTCGCGCGGGTCACCGAGAACCTGTCGCATATGGACCGGGGCGCCACGCGCAAGCGCGTCGCGGACCGACAGTCGCGCGGCAGGCCAGCACGCCGTGCCCTCGCCGGTCTTCTGGTCGCGGCATGCATCTTCGCCGCTGCTTTCGTCTGGCAGTCGCCCCGGGCCGATGCGGCCAGGCCGATGATCGCCCAGTGGCTGCCGCGGCTGGTCTCGACGTCCGCGCTGCCGCCAAGCGACCCTTCGCCGTCCGTGCAGGCGAGCCCATCTGCCTCCCGGCTGGCCGCGGCGGCGGCATCCTCTCCGCCAGCTTCGGCTCCAACCGCGCAAGATGCCGCGCCGCCGGCAGCTCAAGGGCCTGCGGAGCTTGCGCCGATGCTGCAGGCGATGGCGCGCGATCTCGCCAATCTGGAGCGCGGATTGGAGCAGCTCAAGAGCCGCCAGGAACAGCTCGCCGGCGACAATGCGAGAGCCATCGAGCAGCTCAGGACCAGCCAGGACCAGATGGCCCGCGACAATGCCAGGACCGCCGAACAGCTCAAGGCCATGGCGAGCTTCACGGCGAGGGTCAGGCAGAGCCAGCAGCCGACGCCGTCAGCGGCGCCGCTGCGGACGAATGCTGCGCCGCCACGTCAGCCGACGCCGACGCGTCCGCCACCGCAACCCAGGGTGCAGCCGTAAGCGCCGCACGGCGCTCATTACAAACGCAACCCGATCAAGACAAAGGATGGTTTGCCCAGAACCGCCCTTTGTCGCATGGGTCTCAGTCACAATAGGCCGGCCGACCATAGACCGGATCGAAGACGCAATGCGAGGCGCCGCCATATGGCACAGGCGCAGGCGGCCGCGGCGGCGGTTCCGCATAAGTATAGGCGTAGTCCGACGCCTCGTAGGCGGGCCGCGCCGGGTACGCCGAGCGATATCCTTCATAGTATGCCGGTGCCCTGTAGGCCTGCCCCGGTGCCACATAACCCGGCCCGTATGCGGGCGGTGCGTAGTAGCTGGGACCAGGTGCTCCATAGGCCGGGTAACCGTTCTCGGTTCCCATATGAACGTGGGCGGAGGCAATATAGACGCCTCCTGGCGCCACGTAGACGGACGATGGCAACAGATCGCCCGCGGAAACTTGCGATGACCACAGAGCGCCAAGCGCAAGGACACATATGCCGTATCTCATGGTGACCGTACTCCTGCGATACTACGCTGCCCCTCGCGAAGTTTACCGATCATTAACCGAAGAACAAACGTTTACTGCGCGCGTGCGTGTCCCATTTTCGAACAACATGCGCGTTGCAAATGACCTGTCATCGACACTGCGGATGACAAGAACGTCAAGCTTCGTCCGTTGCCGCGATCTTCAGATCACGCAGCTTCGAAGGGGTCACGATCAAACTCGACCTGGACGCGATCTGCTCGGAAGTGTCCCTGCAACGGCCAACTCAGAGCCGCTTCTCGCACCAAGCCTCGCAAAATCGTCGGTCCATCGCGGAACCGAAAGCGGTCCAACGTGGTTTGCACGCGGGGCAAAGGGCAATGGAGACACGTTGAGATGCTCAGAAAAATCCTTTCTGCCGCCGCAATCGGCGCAGGTGTGATCGTGGCGTCCACCTTCGGCGCGTCCGCGGCGATCGTATGCCAGGGCCATACCTGCTGGCACGTTCATGACACCTACGACTTCCCCCATGAGGCCGGTGTCGTCGTTCATGAAGACAATTGGCATTGGGGGCCGCGCGAACGCTACAGCTTCCGCGAGCACGAGGGCCGCGGCTACTGGCGCGGCGGCCGATGGGTGGTGTGGTAGTCCGCCGATATCCGGCATGACCAGAGGCCGCCGTTGGCGGCCTTATTGCTTTGCAGACGTCCCGCCGGTGCGGACGCTGCGGACCTCTACCCCTTGTTCGGCGGGTTCAGGCGGATGTGCAGCTCGCGCAGCTGCTTTTGCGTCGCCTCCGACGGCGCGCCCATCATCAGGTCGACGGCCTGCTGGTTCATCGGGAACAGCGAGATCTCGCGCAGGTTGGTGGTGCCGCACAAAAGCATCACGATGCGGTCGACGCCCGCGGCCATGCCGCCATGCGGCGGCGCGCCATACTGGAACGCGCGGTACATGCCGCCAAAGCGCTCGACCACTTCCTGCTCGCCATAGCCGGCGATCTCAAAGGCCTTCACCATCGCCTCGGGCTTGTGGTTGCGGATGCCGCCGGAGGCGATCTCGTAGCCGTTGCAGGTGATGTCGTACTGGAACGCCTTGATCGACAGCGGATCGTTCTGCATCAGCGCATCGAGCCCGCCCTGCGGCATCGAGAACGGGTTGTGCGAGAAGTCGATCTTCTTGTTCTCCTCGTCGTACTCGTACATCGGGAAGTCGACGATCCAGGCGAGCGCGAACTGCTCCTTGTCGACGAGGTTCAGCTCCTCGCCGACCCGGGTGCGGGCAAGGCCAGCAAACTTCCAGAACTTGTCCGGGTCGCCGGCGACGAAGAAGGCCGCGTCGCCCTCCTTGGTGCCGAGTTTTTCGCGGATCGCCGCCGTGCGCTCCGCGCCGATGTTGTTGGCGAGCGGACCCGCGCCCTCGCCGCCCTCGCGCCACATGATGTAGCCGAGGCCGGGCTGGCCCTCGCCTTGCGCCCACGAGTTCATGCGGTCGCAGAAGGCGCGGCTGCCGCCGCCCGGGGCCGGAATGGCCCAGACCTGGTTCTTCGGGTCCTCCAGCATGCGTGCAAACACCTTGAAGCCGGAGCCGCGGAAATGCTCGGAGACGTCCTGCATGACCAGCGGATTGCGGAGATCCGGCTTGTCGCTGCCATATTTGCGGATCGCCTCGGCGAACGGAATGCGCGGCCAGTTCTTGGTGACCGGCTTGCCGCCGGCAAACTCCTCGAACACGCCGCCGACGACAGGCTCCATCGCCGCGAACACGTCGTCCTGCTCGACAAAACTCATCTCGATGTCGAGCTGATAGAATTCGCCCGGCAGGCGGTCGGCGCGCGGATCCTCGTCGCGAAAACAGGGCGCGATCTGGAAATAGCGGTCGAAGCCGCTCATCATCAAAAGCTGCTTGTACTGCTGCGGCGCCTGCGGCAGCGCGTAGAATTTCCCGGGATGAATGCGCGAGGGCACCAGAAAATCGCGCGCGCCCTCCGGCGAGGACGCGGTCAGGATCGGGGTCTGGAACTCGAAAAAACCCTGCGCCTTCATGCGCCGGCGCATGGAATCGATGATCGCGCCGCGCGTCATGATGTTCTGGTGCAGCTTTTCGCGGCGCAGGTCGAGGAAACGGTACTTCAGCCGGATGTCCTCGGGATATTCCTGGTCGCCGAACACCGGCAGCGGCAGCTCGGCGGCAGGCCCCAGCACCTCGATGTCGCTGACATAGATCTCGACCTGACCGGTCGGCAGCTCCGGATTGTCGGTTCCCTCCGGCCTGCGGCGGACCTTGCCCTCCATCCGCACCACCCATTCCGACCTGAGCTTTTCGGCATCCTTGAAGGCGGCCGAATCCGGATCGGCGACGCACTGGGTGATGCCGTAGTGGTCGCGCAGGTCGATGAACAGCACGCCGCCATGGTCGCGAATGCGGTGGCACCAGCCCGACAGCCGCACCGTCTCTCCGATGTGGCTGTCGCGGAGCGCGCCGCAGGTATGGGTCCGGTAACGATGCATAAAAGTCCTGAAAAGCTGGCGTCGGAGGATGGAATCGGCGGCCGCAGGGGCGGGCCGAAGCGAGGCAGGGTTTACCCGACGCTTTTGGGCGCGGCAACTGAAGTCGGGGCGGATTTGGCCTCGAAAAACGCCGTCCCCGCGCCTATCTTGGCCACATGACCGTGCATTTCCCGTTCCAGAACTCCTACGCGGCGCTGCCGGCGAATTTTTTCGCCCGCGTGGCGCCGACGCCGGTGGAGAAGCCGCGCCTGATCAAGCTGAACCGGCCGCTGGCGCGTCATCTCGGCCTCGATCCGGACCAGCTCGACACGGCAGAGGGCGCCGAAATTCTCGCCGGCAAGACCGTGCCCATCGGCGCCGAGCCGATCGCGATGGCCTATGCCGGCCACCAGTTCGGCCATTTTGTTCCCCAGCTCGGCGACGGCCGCGCCATCCTGCTCGGCGAGGTCATCGACCAGGACGGCGTCCGCCGCGACATTCAGCTCAAGGGGTCCGGGCCCACCCCGTTCTCCCGCCGCGGCGATGGCCGCGCAGCGCTCGGACCGGTTTTGCGCGAATACATCGTCAGCGAGGCGATGGCCGCGATGGGCATCCCGACCACGCGCTCGCTCGCGGCCGTGATCACCGGCGAACCCGTGATGCGCGAGACCGCCCTGCCCGGCGCGGTGCTGACGCGTGTCGCGGCGAGCCACATTCGGGTCGGCACGTTTCAGTATTTTGCGGCGCGCGGCGACACCGAAGCGGTGAAACGGCTCGCCGACCACGTCATCGAGCGCCACTATCCTCACCTGAAAGCGGCCGAACGGCCCTACCCTGCGCTGCTCACAGCGGTGATCGGCCGCCAGGCCGAGCTCGTGGCGCGCTGGCTCCTGATCGGCTTCATCCATGGCGTGATGAACACCGACAACACCTCGATCTCGGGCGAGACCATCGACTACGGTCCCTGCGCCTTCATGGACGCCTACAATCCGGCGACGGTGTTCAGCTCGATCGACGAGCATGGCCGCTACGCCTATGCCAACCAGCCGCGCATCGCGCTGTGGAATCTGACGCGGCTCGCCGAATGCCTGCTGCCGCTGCTGTCGGACGACCAGGACAGGGCCGTTGCCGAAGCGCAGGATCTTTTGGGCGCTTTCGGCGAAGCGTTCAACGGCGCCTACAAGGCCGGCCTGCGCAAAAAGCTCGGACTGTTCAGTGAACGCGATGACGACCAGCTGCTGGCGCAGGCGCTGCTCGACACCATGGCGGCCGCCGGCGCGGACTTCACCGTCACCTTCCGCCGCTTGGGCGACGCTGCGGGCAGCGGCGACGTCAGCGATGTGCGCGCCCTGTTCGAAGAGCCCGCAGCTTTCGACGAGTGGGCCGCGCGCTGGCGGGCGCGCCTCAGCGACGAGCCGCAATCGGCCGAGGAACGGCGCGCGGCGATGCGCGCGGTCAACCCGGTGTTCATCCCGCGCAACCACCGCATCGAGGCGGTCATTCAGGCTGCGGTCTGGACCGACGATTATGCGCCGTTCGAGGAGCTTCTGAAGGTGCTGGCCCAGCCCTTCGAGGACCAGCCCGATTTCGCCGCCTATGCCGACCCGCCAAAGCCGGAAGAGCGCGTCTGCCAGACGTTTTGCGGTACGTAGCACGGCTTGCCGCCAAACCCTCTTGGTGAGGAGCCGCGCTCTTGCGCGGCGTCTCGAACCATGAGGCCCCCCGGTTCCGACATCCCGGCCTCATCCTTCGAGACGCGGCGAAGATGCCGCTCCTCGGGGACGAGGGGATGGAGAAGGCCTTAACCGCGTGTCCACCATCCGCGCAGGCTGGCCCGATCGCTTAACAGACAGTCAACGCGCCTCCGACAAATTGAGCCGGTTTTCGAGGGGGATATCGCCGTGGACGCGTTGGTGTTCGAATTCATGGGGCTGGTGATGCTCGCGCTCTGCGTCATCGTCATCGCAACCCCCGCCAGCCGGCGGGCATCGGGGCGCGTCCGCCACTTCTAAAGGCGTCTGCTGCGCCGCGAAGCGAGGCCTGACCGCCGCAGTCAAGCCGCGACCGCGGCGCCCGCCCACAAAAGCAGGCGTCGAAATCGCTCCAACCCCCTTGACAGACCAGCGCTTTCGGCGGAACGGCTGTGGCAGGGGATTTAGCGGATCGTTATGGACTTGATTACGACTACTTCGGAACTCGCGGCGTCGTGCGCCCGTCTCGCCCGTCACGAGGTCATTACCGTCGACACCGAGTTTCTGCGTGAGACGACGTATTATCCCCTGCTCTGCGTGGTCCAGATGGCCAGCGCGGACGAAGCGGTCGTGGTCGACGCGCTGGCTGACGGGATCGACCTGAAACCGTTCTTCGAGCTGATGGCCAATGAGAAGGTCCTCAAAGTCTTCCATGCGGCGCGTCAGGACATCGAGATCATTTTTCATCTTGCCGCCACCATCCCGCACCCGATCTTCGACACCCAGGTCGCCGCGATGGTGCTCGGCTACGGCGATTCGATCGCCTACGACCAGCTGGTCGAGCGCATCACCGGTTACCGCCCGGACAAGACCCACCGCTTCACCGATTGGGCGCGCCGGCCGCTGACCGAAGAGCAGCTGCATTACGCGGTGTCCGACGTCACCCATCTGCGCGACGTGTTCGTGGCGCTCGATGCCGACCTCAAGAAGCGCGGCCGCAGCGACTGGGTCGGCTCGGAAATGGAGATTCTGACCTCGCCGCGGACCTATGACTTCCACCCGGAACGGGCCTGGGAGCGGCTGAAGACGCGGGTGCGCAAGCCGAAAGAGCTGGCCGTGCTGATGGAGATCGCGGCCTGGCGCGAGCAGGAGGCGCAGTCGCGCGACGTGCCGCGCAGCCGCGTCCTCAAGGACGATGCGGTCGGCGACATCGCCACCCATGCGCCGACCAGCCTCGAGCGGCTCGGCAGCCTGCGCTCGTTGCCGAAGGGATTTGAGCGCTCGAAATGGGGCGGAGAAATTCTGGCTGCGGTGCAGCGCGGCCTGGCGCGCGATCCCGCATCCCTGCCCAAACTCGAAAAGCCGCGCGGCAATTCCAACGGCACGGCCATCGTCGAACTGTTGAAAGTGCTGCTGCGCATGACGTCGGAACGTCACGCCGTCGCCTCCAAGGTGATTGCGACCGTCGACGATCTGGAGCAGATCGCAGCCGACGACAACGCCGATGTCGGCGCCCTTCACGGCTGGCGCCGCGAGCTGTTCGGCGAGGCGGCGCTGGCGCTGAAGCACGGGCGGCTTGCGCTCGCCATCGAGCGCGGCCGCGTCATCAGGGTCGACCGAACCTGACGTTGCGCGATCAGACGGATTCTAGTTCAGCTTGTCGCCCTCGCGGTTCGGCTCCGCCGCTTCCAGCACCTGCGAAACCTCGACGAGGGCCATTGACAGGATATAGGCGCTGGTAGGTAAGTTGAGCGCGCGCGCTTTTGCTATGGCCGCCTGAAGATCGGCCGCCAGCTCGTTGAGATCGTCCTCGCGAGTCATCTGCTATTTCTCGTATCGGGAGCTGTGGTGTGAGCACGGACGATTGCGACCCACCGGGTGCGAAGCTGTTGCAATTGCTTTCCGAGAATCAAATCAATCTAAACGTTGCAGAGGGGTTAAGATTGATCATTGCTTTCAACAAAATCCGGGATTCCAGCGATCGTCGCGTCCTCATCGAGCTCGCCGAACGGCTTGCCAGATAGCGGAGACACGAACACCAACATATCACAATCCCGGCTTTCGAGAGGCCGTCTTTTGCGCAAGCTGAGCAGCGCAGAGCGCAATGCCGAAACCGCCGATCGTCCCACTTACCATTTGAGCTCGAGGCCGAACGTTCCCTGGTGGGACCGCAGCGCGGAGCGGAACTTGCCGTCATAGTTGAGATAGAGGCGCGCGGTGTTGCCAAGGCTCAGCGACGCGGACGCGCCGGCATCGGCGCCATAACGGCTCTCACCGATCCCCTGCACCGTGATGCTCTGCGTACCAAGGCTGACCACGACCGAGCTGAAGTTCTGCGAAAAATTGTCGACGTACTTGCCGTAGGCCGAGAGGTCGAGGATCTTCTGGTCGAGAATGAAGTAGTGACCGATCTCGGCGCCCAGCAGCAGGCGGGACCGTTCGAGCGTCGCCCCGCTCTCGGCGACGGGATCGAGACCGCCGGCTTCCTGCAGCGCGCCGGTCGTGGCCCGCACATATTCGAGGCCGAGTTTTGGAACGAGCCGGCTCTGCTGCAAGGTCCAGTAGTAGTCGAGCTCGGTCAGGGCGCCATTGAGTTCGGCGCGATAACCGGAGCGCGCAATGCCGCCGCCGGTGTCGCGGCTGGTATTGATCGAGCCAAATCCGTGCACCAGCGCCACCGCCCAGGTCCAGGGTCCCTTGTCGATGGAGGCATTGAAGCCGAGCTGGGTCAGGTCCAGCGTCGCCGACTGCAATGCGAGGGGAACATCGACGTCGGTCCGGCTCTGGTCGGCCGAAAAGCCGATGTTGACGCCGGGCGCCACACGCGCACCGAGACCGATAACGGCGCCGCCCGTCGTGCGCTTGTCACCGAAAAAATCGCCCTGGCTGTCGGTCCGCGAGGAGATTCCGTAGGCCTCGCCCCAGGCGCGGATCCCAGGTCCTTCGATCGCCTCCGACGCGCCGCCGCCGCCTGGATTGTTGCGCAGGGTGCGATCGAACCCGCCGGTCGCCTGAGCGCCCAGCCGCTCCAGAAAATTCGAGCCGAGATTGATCAGCGTCGAGCCGGACGAGATCTGCGCGTTGATCTGGGTGGGGGTCGGCACCGGCATGCTCGGTGTTGGTGTCGGCGTCGGCGAAGCCGTCGGTGTCGGCGTGGGCGTCGGCGATGACGTCTGTGCGTGGCCGACCTGCGCGGTCATTGTGAGAGCCGCAAGCAGGACGACGGCCACGGCAACGAGCCTCGTGAGCCCTCGCATTCCCCTCTCCTTAAGGCTTCATCGACCGCGATGCGCGTCGCATGAATCAGACTTCCGAAACAGCGACCCCCGGCTACGGCAAAAACTCCGACTGACAACGCTGATTTGCCTGGAGTCCGAACGGAGAATCAACCGGTCGCGGACCCGTCTGGAGTGTGATTGCTCATCATTGTGGTTCCCCGGCCACAGGCCGCCGCCGAATGATGCGTTGAGGTTTCGATCATTGCCGCGTCGGCGGTGCGCTCCCTCTCCCCGCAAGCGGGGAGAGGTGAACCGCCAGCGCGGGAGCCGATTCAACCGAACTTCATCCTGATCTAGCCCGCGACGGGCGAGATCAGGAAATTGCCGGAAGCCGCGCCATCGGCGGTGCGGCAGATGTCGCCGTCGAGCCGCACCTTGCCGCCAGCGAGAAGCCGCAAGGCATCGGGATAGATGCGATGCTCGACTTCGAGGATGCGCTCCGACAGCGTCTCGGCGGTGTCGTGATCGCTGATCGCGACCGCGCCCTGCATGAGGATCGGGCCGGCGTCGGTCTCGGGAGTGACGAAATGCACGGTGGCGCCGGAAATCTTGACGCCGGCGCGCAGCGCCTGGCCGTGCGGATCGAGGCCCGGAAACGACGGCAGCAGCGAGGGATGGATGTTGAGCATCCGTCCATACCAACGCTTGACGAACTCCGCCGTGAACAGGCGCATGAACCCGCCGAGGCAGACCAGGTCGATGCCGTTCCGGTCGAGCTCGGCCTGCAGCGCCGCCTCGAAGCGAGCGCGATCCCCGCCGAACGGCTTGCTCTCGATGACGACAATGGAAACGCCGGCAGCCTCTGCTTTCTGCAGCCCGGGCGCGTCGGCACGATTGGAGATCACGACCGCAATTTCGGCCGGAAAATCCGCTGCCGAGGCCGCCCTGATCAGCGCGGCCATGTTCGATCCGCGCCCGGAAATCAGGATCGCGACGCGCCGCTTCATGGCCTCACCATGACAGGTCGAGATGTCCGTTGTAGACGACGCGATGGTCGCCCTCGGCCGGGATCACCTCACCGAGCAGAGTGACGCTCTCGCCGCTGCCGGCCAAAACCTCGGTCACGGTCTCGACCGCGTCGGCCTGCACGATCGCGATCATGCCGATGCCGCAATTGAAGGTGCGCAAGAGTTCGAGCTCGGCAATGCCGCCCTGCTCGGCGAGCCATTTGAAGACGGGAAGCACCGGCAGCCGCGCGAGATCGATGCCGACGCCGAGATGCCCGGGCAGCACGCGCGGGATGTTGTCGGTGAAGCCGCCGCCGGTGATATGGGCAAGGCCCTTGATCGCGGAGGTCTCACGGATCGCGCGCAGGCATGATTGTACATAGAGCCGGGTCGGCGTCAGCAGCGCGCCTGCGAGAGTCATCACAGGCGAGAACGGCGCCTTCGCCTCGAAGGCGAGCCCGGAATTTTCCACGATCCTGCGCACCAGCGAAAATCCGTTGGAATGGACTCCCGATGAGGCAAGCCCGATCACCGCGTCGCCGGCTGCGATGTCGGCGCGCGGGAGCAGCGTGCCGCGTTCGGCCGCGCCGACCGCAAAGCCCGCCAGATCGTAATCGCCGTCCTTGTAGAGTCCCGGCATTTCCGCGGTCTCGCCGCCGATCAGCGCGCAGCCACTCTCCCGGCAGGCTTCGGCGATTCCTGCGACGATCGCCGCGGTGGCTTCCGGGTCGAGCTTGCCGCAGGCAAAATAGTCCAGAAAGAACAGCGGCTCGGCGCCCTGCACGACGAGGTCGTTCACGGACATCGCCACGAGGTCGATGCCGATCCCGTCGTGCAAGCCGGTCTCGATCGCGATCTTCACCTTCGTGCCGACGCCGTCGGTGGCGGCGACCAGGACCGGATCCTTGAAGCCCGCGGCCTTGAGGTCGAACAGGCCGCCGAATCCGCCGATTTCCGCATCGGCGCCCGCGCGCGCGGTGGCGCGCACCATGGGCCTGATGAGATCGACCAGGCGATTGCCTGCATCGATGTCAACGCCGGAATCCGCGTATGTAAGCCCGTTCTTGCGCTCGGCCATGCCAGATGAACCAGATCAGGGCCGCTGGTTACGTCGGAATCCGCCGCCATGCAATGGCTCGCAAGCCGCAGGGTACTATACTATGTAGATAACAGCCGGTTCACCAAAAGGGGGCATCGTTTGCAGGGATCGGCAGCCGGGACGTGCCAGGTGAGTATTCCAAATATCATTACGCTCGGACGGATCCTGCTGGTGCCGATCATCGTCTGGGCCATTGCATCCAGCCAGATGGAAATCGCGTTCGCCGTGTTCATCGTCGCCGGCATCAGCGATGCGGTCGACGGCTTTCTCGCCAAGCGTTTCGACATGACCAGCGAGCTTGGCGCGCTGCTTGATCCTCTGGCTGACAAGGCGCTGCTGGTCTCGATCTACATGGCGCTCGGGATCGGAGGGGCAATCCCGCGCTGGCTGGTCATTCTGGTGGTTTCCCGCGACATCATGATCGTGACCGCCGTGATTGTGTCATGGTTGTTCGACAAACCTGTTGCGATGAAACCGCTGATGGTGTCGAAGCTCAACACGGGCGCGCAGGTGGCGTTTGCCGCCCTGATCCTGGCTTCCCTCAGCTTCGGCTTTCAGCCGGCGCCTTATGACTTGATCCTGATGGCTTTCGTGACGGTTTTTACCCTGGCTTCGGTGTCGCTCTATCTCGTGGAATGGGTGCGGCACATGGGCACGATCGAGGCGAGATAACGCGATAGAGGGAGTCTTTCGCGTGGCAGGCAATGGTCCTCCCCGTCAACTCGCATTCACATTGCCGCATGCGGAAAGCCTGACGCGCGACAATTTCCTGGAAGGCCCCGCCAATACGGCAGCACTCGCTTTGATCGACGCCTGGCCCGAATGGCCGAGCCGGACCATGATGCTGGTCGGGCCGGAGGGATCGGGCAAGAGCCATCTCGCCGCGATCTGGGCCGACGAATCGGGCGCGCGCTCGACCGCGGCACACGCGCTCGGCGCGGCCGGCGTGCCCGACGCGCTGACGACGGGCGCGCTCGTGATCGAGGATCTGAGGCCCCGCGAGGTCGACGAGCGCGCGTTGTTTCACCTGCTCAATCTCGCGCGCGAGCAGGCAGCCTTCGTGCTGCTGACCGGCCGCATTGCGCCCTCCGCGATGGAGGTCGATCTGCGCGATCTCAGCTCGCGCCTGCGCGCGCTGCCGACCGTATCGCTGTCGCCCCCTGACGAGCAGCTGTTTCGCGCGCTGATCGTCAAGTTCTGCGCCGACCGCCAGCTTGCGATCGACGAAAGCGTGGTGAGCTATCTCGTCAGCCGGATCGAGCGCTCGACGGCGGCGGCACGGCGGGCCGTCGAGCTCCTGGACAGCGAAGCCCTGCGCCAAGGCCGGCCGGTCACCCGCGCGCTGGCGGCCGAACTGCTGCGCTAAGGCGGTTCATTGAACCAGATGTGGCTTGACGACGCCGAGCCAGGGAACATCATTGTCGTCGAAACGTCATCGCCCCGACATATGACCGGCGCGGCATTCTGTTAGGCTCGCCGGGGCCCTCTTTCGAATTGGATCGATTTCTGATGGAATCAGCGCAACATATTGATCTCAAAGAAGAAGATCTGGAAATCGAAGTCGCCCCGTCGATCGCGAAAAACCCGGAAAGATTCATCAACCGCGAGCTGTCCTGGCTGCATTTCAATCGCCGCGTGCTGGAGGAATCAGTCAATCCCGGCCACCCGGCGCTGGAGCGGGTCCGCTTCCTGTCGATTTCGGCCAACAACCTCGATGAGTTCTTCATGGTCCGGGTCGCCGGTATCAAGGCCCAGGTCCGGGAAGGCATTTTGGAACGCAGCCCGGACGGGCTGACGCCCTCCGAGCAGCTGTCTCTCATCAACAAGACGGTGTCGCAGCTCGCCGTCGATCAGCAGGCGATCTGGCGCGAGCTGCGCAAGCTGCTCGGCGAGAACGGCATCGTGCTGGTCGACGGCCACGACGTCAGCAAGAGCGAGCTCAACTGGATCGAGGATCACTTCCTCCGCAACATCTTTCCGCTGCTGACCCCGCTCGCGATCGACCCGGCGCACCCCTTCCCCTTCATTCCCAATCTCGGCTTCACCGTCGCGCTGCAGCTGACGCGTATCGCCGACGGCAAGCCGATGAACGCGCTGATCCGCATGCCCGGCAAGATCGACCGTTTCATCCGCATTCCCGGCGGCAAGGAGGGAACGGTCCGCCTGATCACCCTGGAGCAGGCCACCGGACTTTTCATCGGGCGACTGTTTCCCGGCTACACGGTGAAGGGCCAGGGCGCGTTTCGCATCATCCGCGACAGCGAAATCGAAATCGAGGAAGAGGCGGAAGATCTGGTCCGCCTGTTCGAAACGGCGCTGAAGCGGCGGCGGCGCGGATCGGTGATCCGTCTCGAAATCCAGGCCAACATGCCCGAGGAGCTGCGCGCCTTCGTGCAGCACGCGCTGTCGACGGCCGATGACGAGATGTTGCTGGTCGACGGCGTGCTGGCGATGAACGAGCTGTCGCAGCTGACGCGACTCGACCGGCCGGATCTCGAATTCGTCCCCTATGTGCCGCGCCATCCCGAGCGCGTCCGCGACCATGGCGGCGACATCTTTGCCGCCATCCGGCAGAAGGACCTCATCGTCCATCACCCCTATGAATCGTTCGACGTCGTGGTGCAGTTCCTGCAGCAGGCCGCGCGCGACCCGGACGTCGTCGCCATCAAGCAGACGCTCTACCGCACCTCCAACAACTCGCCGATCGTGCGGACGCTGGCGGAGGCTGCCGAAGCCGGCAAATCTGTCACCGCGCTGATCGAGCTCAAGGCCCGCTTCGACGAGGAAGCCAATATCCGCTGGGCACGCGACCTCGAGCGCGCCGGCGTCCAGGTCGTCTACGGCTTCCTCGAGCTCAAGACACATGCGAAGTTGTCTCTTGTCGTCCGCCGCGAGGGCGGCAATCTCACGACCTATGTGCATACCGGCACCGGCAACTATCATCCGGTGACCGCGCGCATCTACACCGACCTGTCCTACTTTACCTGCGATCCGATCATCGGCCGCGACGTGACGCGCGTCTTCAACTACATCACCGGCTATGCCGAGCCGATCGACATCGAGAAGATGGCGGTCTCCCCGCTCACGCTGCGCAAGCGCATCCTCGAACACATCCAGGCCGAGACCGAGCACAGCCGCCACGGCAAGCCGGGCGCGATCTGGATGAAGATGAACTCGCTGGTCGATCCCGACATCATCGACGCGCTGTATGAGGCCTCGAAGGCCGGGGTCTCGATCGAGCTCGTGGTGCGCGGTATCTGCTGCCTCAAACCCGGCCTGCCCGGCCTGTCGGAGAACATCCGCGTCAAATCGATCATCGGCCGCTTCCTCGAGCACGGCCGAATCTACTGCTTTGGCATGGGCCACGGCCTGCCCGGCACCAAGGCGGCTGTGTATATCTCGTCCGCGGACATGATGCCGCGCAACCTCGACCGCCGCGTCGAGGTGCTGTGCCCGCTGCAAAATCCGACGGTGCATCAGCAGGTTCTCGAACAGATCATGGTTGCCAATTTGAAGGACAATGAGCAGAGCTGGCAGTTGTTGCCGGACGGTTCGTCAACGCGTATGAAGGCCGCCAAGGGCGAGGAGCCCTTTAATCTGCATAAATATTTCATGACGAACCCGAGTCTCTCAGGCCGTGGAAAATCGCTCAAAGAATCGTCTCCACGCCGCCTCACCCGCCGGACCGAGCGTCATCACTAAGGGAAGCGGCACGTGACGCGGCCGCGCAAGCGCGGCGCGAGCGTCGCGGTCATCGACATCGGCTCCAACTCGGTCCGTCTCGTCGTCTATGAGGAGATGGCGCGCAGCCTGGTGCCGCTGTTCAACGAAAAGACGCTGTGCGGGCTCGGCCGCGAGGTGCAGAGCACCGGGCTGCTGGCGCCGGATGCCGTGGCGAAGGCCCTGACCTCGCTCAGGCGGTTTCGCGCGCTATGCCGGATCATGAAGGTCGGCCGCGTCCACGCGATCGCAACCGCGGCCTGCCGCGATGCCTCGAATGGCCCCGAGTTCATCGCCAGGGCCGAACAGATCTGCCGGGTGCGCATCGAGATCCTCTCCGGCCCGCGCGAGGCGCAGCTGTCGGCGCTCGGCGTGGTCTCCGGCATCCACCGGCCGGACGGCATCGTCGGCGATCTCGGCGGCGGCTCGCTCGAGCTCGTCGACATCAGCGGCCACCGGGTGCGCAAGGGCGTGACGCTGCCCCTGGGAACGCTGGCGCTGCAGGACCTCTCCGACAAGTCGCTGAAGCGCGCCGAACGTATCGTCAACACCCATCTCGCCGGCGTCCCCCTGCTCGCCGGAGGTGCCGGACGCGCGTTCTACGCGGTCGGCGGGACGTGGCGCGCGCTCGCCCGCATCCACATCATCCAGAGCGGATACCCGCTCGGCGTGATGCATGGTTATTCGATACCGGCACCGGAAGCGCTCGATTTCGCGAGGCGCCTGCGCCGGCTCGTCGCCGCCGACATGCTGGCCAATATCGAGGCGGTCGCCGAGGCCCGCCGTCCGCTGCTCGCCTATGCGGCGCTGGTGCTCGAACACATCATCGGCATCGCCAAGCCGAAATCCATCGTGTTCTCGACCTTTGGCGTCCGCGAGGGCCTGCTCTATGACCGGCTGCCGGCGCCGGAGCGGGCCAAGGACGGCCTGATTGCCGCCGCGCAGCAGTTGAACGCGCTATTGTCGCGATCGGCGCGCCACGCCGAGGAGCTGATGGGCTGGACCGACCGTTTCGTCCATGTCGTCAAGCTGCGCGAGACCGAGGAGGACCGGCGACTCCGCCACGCGGCCTGCCTGTTGTCGGATATCGGCTGGCGCGTTCACCCCGACCATCGCGGCGAACAGACGCTGCACCTCATCACCAACGGCAATTTCGGCTCGATCGATCACCAGGGCCGCGCCTTCGTGGCGCTGTCGGTGTTCTTCCGCTACGCCGGCCTCAGCGAGGAAAACCAGCCGCCCGAGATCATCCAGCAGATGGTGCCCGCGGCCATGCTGGAGCGCGCGCGCGTGCTGGGCGCGGCCTTCCGCGTCGCGCATCTGACCTCGGCGGCGCGGCCCGGCGTATTGCCGGCGACGCATTTCCGCACCCAGGGACGCAACCTGATGCTGGTGTTCGAGCACCAGATGGTCGACCTCGTCGCCGACCGCGTCGGCGGCCGCTTCAAGCAGCTGGCACGCCTCGTCGGACGCACCGGCTCGATCGTGCTGCGGTAATGCGGGCGCCCACGAGGGGCGCCCCTACCGTCGCGACATCCATGGGCGCGCCCCTACGGGCGCGATATTCGTAGGGGCGCCCCTTGTGGGCGCCCGGGCTGTGCGATGAACGCGCTATTTCGTGTGCTGTGCGGCCTTGCTCGCCTCGAGGCTCGCGATCTCTGCGGCACCGCGCAATTTGCGCGAGCGCCAGATCGAGCCTGCGACCAGCACCACGATGGCCCCGAGCGCCGAGGCGACGAGATCCATCAGGTCGCCGTCAAAACTGAGATGCGAGACGCCGAAAATCGCGGAGGTCGCCTCGATTGAGAACACCATCTGGCCGTTCAGGACCTCGTGGAGCAGCCCCTGATCGACCGGATCGCTCGCGATCACATCGCCCGCAATCCAGCCGAGCAGCATCGCGCCGAGCCAGATCAGGACCGGGAAACGGTCGAGCACCAGCATGATCAGCGCGGCGCCCGCGATGATCATGGGAATGGAGACGGCAAGGCCGAGGATCAGGAGCGACAGCTGGCCATTGGCCGCAGCTGCGACCGCGATGACATTGTCGAGGCTCATGACGATGTCGGCGATCACCACGATCCGGATCGCATGCCAGAGCGTGGTGCCCGCCGTGATCTCATCGTCCTCGTCCTCGGGCACCAGAAGCTTGGCCGCGATGACGAGCAGCGCAAGGCCGCCGATCAGCTTCAGATACGGCAATTGCATCAGTTCGGCGACGATGCCGGTGAACGCGATCAAAAGCACGACCGCGACGCCGGAACCGATCACCATGCCCCAGAGCCGGTGCCGGCCGTGCAGGCCGCGGCAGGCCATCGCGATGACCAGCGCGTTGTCGCCGGACAGCAGCACGTTGATCCAGATGATCTTGCCGACGGCAAGCCAGAACGCAGGGTGATGAATGTCGGTCTGGAGCTGGGAAAAGAACGCGCCGACACCAGCGGGATCGGCGACCTGCACCAGCCAGTTCACAGCCCTGCCCTCCTCAAAGGCTATGGTTCACGTCGATCGCCGCGCCGGCCCCCCGGCGGGCCACCGCTAGCCGACGATCTCATTGCCCGAGAAGAACTGCGCGATCTCGATCGCGGCCGTCTCCGGCGCGTCCGAGCCATGGACGGAGTTTTCCCCGATCGACTTGGCATAGAGTTTTCGGATCGTCCCCTCCGCCGCCTTGGCCGGATCGGTGGCGCCCATCGCGTCGCGATATTTCAACACCGCACCCTCGCCTTCCAGGACCTGCACGACGACCGGCGCCGAGGTCATGAACTCCACCAGCTCGCCGAAGAACGGGCGCGCCTTGTGCACGGCGTAGAAAGTCTCGGCCTGCTCGCGCGTCATGCGGATGCGCTTCTGCGCGACGATCCTGAGGCCCGACTTCTCGATCACGGCGTTGACCGCACCGGTCAGATTGCGCTCGGTCGCGTCCGGTTTGATGATCGAGAAAGTGCGTTCAATCGCCATTTTGTCGTCCTTGAAAGTGCCAGGGGTTTTGGAGTTGCCGGGCTTATATCGGCGCCGCAGGCGAACGGCAAGCGAGGCTGCTGCAGCTGCTTCCATCGGTCACTGTCATCGGACCTTACGACGATTTCACCTCGATTAACCCAGTCTGAAGGGCCCGTGCCACGTCCGTTCACGACCGCCGGCTCAATCTCCAGCCTGACGGAACGCCTCCCCACGATCGGATCGCGTCACCGGCGGTGATGGTCACCGACAGCGTCCTAGATGGCGCTGAAGCTCTTGTTCTCAAGGAGATGACCCATGTTGCGCAAACTCTCGCTCGCTGCTGTCGCCGCGGTCTCGCTGGGCGCGGCACTGGCGCCGACCTCCGCCTCGGCCTGGGGTGGCTGGCACGGCGGTTGGCATGGCGGCTGGCATCACTGGGGCTACTATGGCCCGCGCTTCTATGCCGGCGGCCCGGCCTATTACGGTGGCTATGGCGGCTGCTACGCCCGCCGCTGGGTTGCGACCCCCTGGGGTCCGCGCTGGCGGGTCGTGAATGTGTGCGGATAGGCCTCGCGACAGACGGTAACCAGGGCCCCGGACCACGTGCCGGGGCCTTGCCGTTGCGGCGCGCCCGCCGCCATCCCCTGCAATTTGCGATTGCGACGAAACCAAATTGCCGTTCGTGACTTGGTGGAGACCCACTCTGGAACGAAACGGAACGTGTCGGTGACCGAGGATCCCGCAGGCCCCAACGAATCCTCAAATCAAACCCTGGACCGGGAGACCTGCCGGTCTATCTGCGACGCCATCGGTGCACGATTGCAGCGGGACCTCAGAACCCTCGGTCCGTCCGCCCGGCTCGAACATTTAATCGAGGAAATGCGCCGGCGGGAAGCCGCCGATCGCGCCCATTGAGTTCCAGGGTACAGCACCCCTGAGCACAAAGCGGTTGCCTTTGGCGCTGACAGCGGTGACAACCCCGCCCCATGCTCTCCATCAACGACATTTCCATCCGCCTTGCCGGACGGCTGCTGATCGACCACGGCTCGGTGCAGATCACACCCGGCGCGCGCGTCGGCCTGGTCGGCCGCAACGGCACCGGCAAGTCGACGCTGTTCAAGGCGATACGCGGCGAGATCGCGACCGAAAGCGGAGCCATCGCCATTCCGCCACGTTGGCGGATCGGCAGCCTGGCGCAGGAAGCCCCCGACGGACCGGAGAGTCTCATCGCGGTCGTGCTCAAGGCCGATCTCGAGCGGGACGCGCTGCTGCGCGAGGCCGACGGCGCCCATGATCCGCACCGGATCGCGGAGATCCAGACCCGGCTCGTCGACATCGATGCCCATTCCGCGCCGGCGCGCGCGGCGGCGATCCTCAGCGGTCTCGGGTTTTCCGCCGCCGACCAGCAGCGCGCCTGCGCCGAGTTCTCGGGCGGCTGGCGGATGCGGGTGGCGCTGGCGGCGACGCTATTTGCGGCGCCTGACCTATTGCTGCTCGACGAGCCCACCAACTATCTCGATCTCGAGGGAACTTTGTGGCTCGAGGACCACCTCGCCCATTATCCCCGCACCGTGATCGTCATCAGCCACGACCGCGACCTGCTGGAAACCTCGGTCGACCAGATCCTGCATCTCGACCGCGGCAAACTGACGCTCTACCGCGGCGGCTACTCATCGTTCGAGGAGCAGCGCGCCACGCGCGAGATCCTCGATGCCAAGCACGCGAAGCGGCAGGAGGCGGAGCGCAAGCGCCTGCAGGCCTTCGTCGACCGCTTCAAGGCGAAAGCCTCAAAGGCGCGCCAGGCCCAATCGCGCGTCAAGATGCTGGAACGGATGAAGCCGGTGGCAGCGCTCGTCACCCAGGACGTGCGCGAGATCAGCTTTCCGCAGCCCGAGAAGCTGCTGTCGCCGCCGATCATCGCCGCCGACAACGTGTCGGTCGGCTACGACCCGAAGCGGCCCGTCCTGAACCGCGTCACCTTGCGTATCGACAATGACGATCGCATCGCGCTGCTCGGCGCCAACGGCAACGGCAAGTCGACGCTGGTGAAACTCTTGGCAGGCCGCCTCGCCCCGTTTTCCGGTTCGGTCACGCGCGCCGACAAGCTTGGCATCGCCTATTTCGCGCAGCACCAGCTCGACGAGCTGAACGAGGACGCCTCGGCCTACGACCACGTGCGCAAGCTGATGGGGGATGCGCCGGAGTCCAAGGTGCGCGGACGCGCGGGCGCGATCGGATTTTCCGGCAAGGCCGCCGACACCCCGGTCAAAAGCCTGTCGGGCGGCGAGAAGGCGCGGCTGCTGCTCGGCCTTGCGACCTTCTTCGGTCCCAACATGATCATCCTCGACGAGCCGACCAATCATCTGGACATCGACAGCCGCGCGGCGCTCGCCGAAGCGATCAACGAGTTTCCCGGCGCGGTGATCATGGTGTCGCATGACCGCTATCTGATCGAAGCCTGCGCCGACCGCCTCCTGGTGGTGGCCGATCACGCCGTCACCAGTTTTGACGGCGATCTCGACGACTACCGCCGCATCGTGCTTTCGACGCGCTCCGCGCGCGCCGAGGGACCCGACCGCAGCCAGACCAGACCGGACCAGCCGCGCAGGCCGGACAATGGCAGGAGCGATTCGCGCGGGTCCCTGAAGCAGAAGATCTCGGCGGCCGAGGCCGAGATCGTGCGCATCAGCGACATCATCGCCAAGATCGATACGGCGCTAGCGCTGCCCGATCTTTTTGTGCGCGATCCGAAGCAGGCCGCACAACTCTCGAAGGCCAGAGCGAATGCGCAAGACGCCCTGCAGCGGGCCGAGGAGGACTGGCTCGCGGCGAGCGCGCAGTTCGAGGAGAGCTAGTCGCGCGACTATTCAAAGCGCGCCCTTCTGACTCGCGCGCGAACTCGGTGCTGCAAATCAGGTCGCGGCCGGCTTCCTCTTGGCCTTGGCTTTCGGCTTGGCGCTCGGCATCGGCTCTTCGTCGGCGCCCTTCTCGACCGAGCTCAGCCGCCCGGCCGTAAAGGTATAGATGCCGGCGCGCGCACCATGTTTCCAGGTCACCACCGCGACGCGGTCCCCGCGCGGATTATTGGAGAGGTTGACGCTGTCGGGAGCGCCGATGCCGCGCACCACATCGCACTCGGTGTGGCCAAGCGCCACGGTTCCACCGCTGACCGGCGGCGGCGCCTCGGCGGGCGGCGTCGCAGTCGACGCATTGGCATCGGCAGGAGCGGTCATACCCGGGCACGCGCCTTCGGCGCTGACGAGATCGTCCGCCGTAACCGGCTTGTCCGGGGTCAGCGGCGGGGTCTCGATCGACACGCTGCGAATGAACACCCGCCCTGGGCGGGAGAACCACTCCGCGTCCTTCGAGAAGATGTCTGCACCACTCGAACACGCTGCAACCAGCGGTGCACAAGCGAGCAGAGCCACCATTCGCGTCCGGTAATAGGTCTTGCCTCGCACGATCAACCAGTCCCCCGTTACCCAACCTAAACTTGCTGACCGACCATGACTTTACGGCACTTCTACGGTGGCCTTGATGGCCGCGACCAAATTTCTGCGAGGGAGCGCGGCGAAAGTCAAATGCAAATACCGACTTGCAAACGCCGAAAATGTCTCCCGCAATTCGACCAGGTTCCCGCGCGGCATCGCACAAGCTCGGCCTATTGCCGCCGCTGCCACCTGCCGCGCTCGTCGGCCTGCCAGTAGGTGACATCGAATCCGCGTGCCTTGCAATCCGTCCAGGCGGCTCTCGCGGCCGCGAGCGCCTCGGCGTCATCGCCGTTGAAAAGCAGCACCATCCGTTCATAGCTGTGTGCGTCCGCGGGCAGCGGTGCGTTGTCGATCAGAAACCTGACATTGGCCCGATTCGGATTGCCCTCCGCGACTGCGAGCACGACCGGCTGATCCTCGGCGTCGCCGGCGCGCCAGGTCGCGTGCGGCAGGAACGAATCATCGCGATAGGTCCAAAGATGCCCGTCGAGCGCGTCAGCGCGCTCCTGCGAGGTCGACTGCACCACGGCGCGCCAGCCGCGCTCCAGGGATTTTTCGAGCAGGGACGGCAGCACGTTCTCTACCGACATGTTCTGCAGATGATAGAACAGGACCTCCGTCATCGCGCGCCATCGCTCATCGTCATTTGCCTTCGTAGTGATCGGCAACCAGCCGGTCCAGCAGGCGGACGCCGTAGCCCGAGCCCCAGCTCTGGTTGATCTCCGATTTCGGCGCGCCCATCGCGGTTCCCGCGATGTCGAGATGCGCCCAGGGCGTTCCGTCGACGAATCGCTGCAAAAATTGCGCAGCGGTGATCGAGCCGCCGTGACGGCTGCCGGTGTTCTTCATGTCCGCGAACTGCGAATCGATCAGCTTGTCGTATTCGGGACCGAGCGGCATCCGCCACACCCGCTCGCCGGTCTCGTTGCCGGCCTTGAACAGCCGTTCCGCCAGTTCGTCATTGTTGGAGAACAGCCCGGCATATTCGGTTCCCAGCGCAACCATGATCGCACCGGTGAGCGTGGCCAGATCGATCATGAATTTGGGCTTGAATTTGGTGGCCACGTACCACAGCACATCCGCCAGCACGAGCCTGCCTTCAGCATCGGTATTGATGATCTCGATGGTCTGCCCCGACATCGAGGTAACGATATCGCCCGGCCGCTGCGCATTGCCGTCGGGCATGTTCTCGACCAGCCCGATGGCGCCGATGACGTTCGCCTTGGCCTTCCGCGCAGCCAGTGCGTGCATCAGGCCCACGACGCAGGCGGCGCCGCCCATGTCGCCCTTCATGTCCTCCATGCTGCCGGAGGGTTTTATGGAGATGCCGCCGGTATCGAAACAGACGCCCTTGCCGATGAAGGCGACCGGCTGATCGCCGCGCTTGCCGCCGTTCCAGCGCATCACCACCATGCGCCCCGGCCGCGCGGAACCCTGGGCGACGCCGAGCAGCGCGCCCATTCCGAGCCTGGTCATCGCCTTGACGTCGAGAACCGACACCTCGACCCCGAGCTTGCGCAGGCTCGTGGCGCGGCGCGCGAACTCCTCCGGATAAAGCACGTTCGGCGGCTCGTTGACGAGGTCGCGCGCCATGATGACGCCGTCGGCGACGTGGGCGGAGGGCGCCAGCGCCTTGCGCGCAGCCGCCACATCGGCAACCGCGATCGACGCCTCGACGCGCAAGGGAGCATCCTCGCCGTCCTTCTTCTTGGTCTTGTAGCGGGTGAACTGGTAGCCACGCAGCTTTAGGCCGGTTGCGAGCGCTGCCGCCTGCTCGGTCGACATGGCCGCTTCGGACAGCTCGGCCAGGACCGTGATCGCCTTGCTTGCCGGGTTCAATTTTCCGCCGATCACACCGCCGAATTTGAGGAAATCCTTGTCCTTGAGCTCCGCTGCCTTGCCGAGCCCGATCACGAGCAAGCGCTGAATCTTGATTCCTTCAGGGACCAGGATGTCGAGTGTCGACGCCGTCTTGCCCTTGAACTGGTTGGCTTCGGCCGCACGCTTGATCAGGTCGGCTGCCTTCCCGAGCGCCTTGCGCGTGGCTGGTCCGATCTTCAACGTCTCGTCGCAAAAGACCACCAAAATACCGTTCGGAGCGGCGGAAAATGGGACAAAGCCGACCTTGATGGCGTCGGACATCAGTAACTTCCTCCAATGGCGTGGGACGGGAGATCAGGGAGCGGAGGCGCCAGGGTGCCGGTTCCCGACGCGATTTGTGACAGTTCGGCCACTATGCCCCCTGACGCTGCCCCATGCCAAGGCCGATGCCCGCGCCGCAAAGCAACGGTATGCAGGGCAGGAAGCGATGGACCGCAGATCCGGGGCACTACGGCGTGTCCACGAGGCCACATTGTTTAAATTTTAAGTGTATTTGGCGGACGCCATGGCCGAGCCATTTTGTTGACGGATCAAAGGGATGATATTGAGAGAGTAACCTTCGGGACAACTGGCGGCAGCCAACGGGGCCCCTGCTTGCGGGGAATGGTTGCGGGGGCCATCCTGACGGTCGGAGGGCGGGGATCGCACGGTAACGATGGGGTCGATCGACAAGTATATTTTCAAGACGACGCTGACGGCGTTTGTGATGGTCCTGGTCAGCCTGACGGGCGTGATTTGGATTACGCAGGCGCTGCGCGACATCGACCTCATGACCGGCGAGGGTCAGACCATCCTCACCTTTCTCGGGCTGACCAGCCTCATCATTCCCGCGCTGGTCCTGATCATCTCGCCGATCGCGCTGATGATCGCGGTCTCCCACACGCTGAACAAGCTCGCGACCGATTCGGAAATCATCGTGATGAACGCCGCCGGCTTCTCGCCGTTTCGGCTGTTCCGACCGTTCTTCTATGCGACCTGCGTGGTGGCTCTCCTGGTTGCCTTCATCTCGGCCTATCTCGCTCCCGACGGCTTGCGTCGCCTGAAGCAATGGAGTGCGGAAATCACCGCCGACGTGCTCGCCAACGTGCTGCAGCCCGGCCGTTTTGCGCAGCTCGACCAGAATCTGACCATCCGGATCAGGGAACGGAGGCCGGGCGGCGTGCTCGAGGGCGTCTTCATCGACGACCGCCGCGATCCCGCGATGCGCGTGACCATCGTGGCCGACCACGGCAACGTCATCAAGAACGATCATGGCTCGTTTCTCGTCCTCGAAAAAGGCGTGCTGCAGCGTTTCGAGCTCAGCAAGCGCGATCCCGCGATGATCGAGTTCGACAGCAATGCCTTCGACATGTCGCAGTACTCCAAACGCGGCGGCGACGTGACGCTAGGGATTCGCGAGCGCTACATCTGGGAACTGCTGGCGCCGGCCGATGATGATCAGATGTATCAGCAGATGCCGGGCCAGTTCCGCGCCGAACTGCATGATCGCTTCATGGCCCCGGTCTACCCGTTCGCGTTCGCGGCGCTGACCTTCGCCTTTCTCGGTGCGCCGCGCACCACGCGCCAGAGTCGCAATTTCTCGATCGGCGGCTCGATCCTCGCCGTCTTCGGGCTGCGCATGGTCGGCTTCGCCTGCTCGGTGATGGCGGTCAAGTCGCCGATCGCGCCAGTCGTGCAATATCTGATGCTGTTTGCGGCGATCGGCGCCAGTCTCTGGATCATCTTCGACAGCATCGTGCTGGAACCTCCGGCCGCGCTGATCGAGGCGATCAACAGATCCAACGCACGCCTGCTCCGCCTCTTCGGACGACCGGCCGCCGCATGAGCATGATCACCAACACGCTCGGACGCTACTTTGCCGGCCGCTTCGTCATCTCGGCGCTCGGGGTGTTCGCGAGCATTTTCGTGCTGCTCGTGCTCGTCGACTACATCGAGATGGTGCGAAAGACCTCGGGACTGGTGTCGGCCTCCGCGATCGCGGTGGCGGAAACATCGCTGTTCCGCGTGCCGCAACTGCTCGAAAAGATGATGCCGTTCTGCATCCTGATCGGCGCGATGACCTGCTATCTCGCATTGTCGCGCCGGCTGGAACTGGTGGTGGCGCGCGCGGCCGGCGTCTCGGCCTGGCAGTTCATTGCGCCGGCGCTCGCCAGCGCGATTCTGCTGGGAACGCTCGCCACCGTTGGCTACAACCCGATGTCGGCAAACCTGAGCGAACAGTCGAAGCGGATGGAAGCGGAACTGTTCGGCAAGACGCCGGGCGGCGGCATTCAGGACGCCTCGGGGTTCTGGATCAATCAGGCATCGAGCGACGGCCCGGTCATCATCAACGCCGCGCGCAGCGAGCAGCAGGGCATCCGGCTGACCGGGCTGACGCTGTTTCGATTCGATACAAACAATCAGTTCAGGGAACGGATCGAGGCGCGCGAGGCAACGCTCGAGGAAGGCCGATGGCTGTTCAAGTCGGTGCGCCGCTTCGCGCTTGATTCGCCGCCGGTGGACCAGGCGAGCTGGACCTTGCCCACCGAACTGACGCAGGCGCAGGTCCGCAATAGTTTTTCGACCCCGGAAACTGTGTCCTTTTGGCAACTTCCGACCTACATCCGCTCGTCCGAAAGCTCCGGCTTCGCCACCGCCGGGTATCGCCTGCAGTACCAAAAGCTTCTGGCGCAGCCGTTTTTGCTGGCTGCAATGGTGATGTTGGCGGCTTCCGTCTCGCTGCGCTTCTTCCGTTTCGGCGGCGTGCAAAAGATGGTTTTGAGTGGCGTGGGCGCAGGCTTTCTGCTCTATGTGTTGTCGAAGGTAACTGAGGATTTGAGCAAGGCTGAGTTGATGCATCCGATCGCTGCCGCGTGGCTCCCCGTGTTCGTGGGCGGGCTCACCGGCTTTTTGGCCTTGCTGTATCAGGAGGACGGGTAGTGGCTGTGGTTGTCGCCGCCCGCCAAGCAAGCTCGTCCGCTGTCCTGCGGCGCATGATCGTGCGCCGTTGCCGGGGTGTGATTGCCCGCGCGTTGTCGGCGCTTGTCATCACCGTTGCATGCGGAATCGTCGCGGATGTCGCGACCGTCGCGCCTGCCTCGGCGCAGGGCTTCACCTACAATCCGCAGCCGCCGCGGCCGCGGCCGCCGCGCGCGCCGAACGACAACCAGATGCTGGTGCAGGCGACCGAGGTCGACTACGACTACAACAACTCGCGCGTGTCGGCGGTCGGCAACGTGCAGCTGTTCTACAACGGCACGTCGGTCGAGGCCGACAAGGTCATCTACGACCAGAAGACCAAGCGGCTGCATGCCGAAGGCAACATCCGCATGACGGATGCC